>Ga0315279_10000410_pt1 | contig 87456 bp, 75 predicted proteins | sample YL17G06_20_MG_FD_203694 | JGI IMG/M metagenome (GOLD analysis project Ga0315279, IMG submission 203694) | Sediment microbial communities from Yellowstone Lake, YNP, Wyoming, USA - YL17G06_20 | ecosystem: Environmental > Aquatic > Freshwater > Lake > Sediment | place: USA: Wyoming | collected...
CGATCCCGGATGACTATCGGGAGTACTTGCGCAGGAAAGTACGATTACTCGACAGCAGAAGACAGGTCAAAAAATGCAGCTGACCGGCGAGTGTTCAGAAAAATACGTTTCCTTACGATCGGCAACAACCGACGGCACCATCTCGCGTGACGGCTGCTTCCACCCGCTCCCTTGGGTCGACACCGAGCAGATGATGCGCCTGTTCCGGCACAAGCTGTTGCGCCGTTTGCTGGCCGAAGGGAAAATCACCCAGGCCGTCGTCGATCTGCTGCTCTCTTGGCGCCATCCCGGCTTCTCCGTCTTCCGCGGCGAGCCGGTCGAGCCGGATGATGCGGCCGCCAGCGAACGCCTCCTTTCTTACTGCCTGCACCCGCCCTTCGCCCTTTCCCGATTGCGCTATGACTCGGATTCCGCCACGGTCTGCTACCATGTCGGCAAAACAGGCACCGATTCCAAGGAGGGCTCCGATCCGGTGACGGTCTGTTCCGCTCTGGATTGGCTCGCTGGCGTAGTCACCCATATCCCGGATAAGGGACAGCAGCTTCTGAGGTACTACGGCCATTATTCAAACGTCCGCCAGGCGCACACAAAGCGCACCGGCGCCCATTCACCCCTTCAGACTGCTGAGCAATCACCCGAGCAAGAAGAGGAATTCCGCCGACAGTCCCGCCGCGCGTGGGCCCGTCTTATCCGCAAAATCTATGAAACGGACCCTCTCGCCTGCACCCGCTGCGGCGCCATGATGCGCATCATCAGCATCATCGACCAGCCGCCGGTCGTTAAGAAAATCCTCCTCCATCTCAATCTATGGGATCTGCCCAAACGCTCGCCGCTTTCGAAAAACCCTCCGCATGACTTCGTCTATGATGCGAACTTCTTCCGTGGACTGGCCGAGTGAGGCGAATTTTCCTGCGCTCGCCTGATGGTTTCCGGTTCAGGCCGTGGGCGAAGCCTGCCGCATGCAACGCCCTGGCACAAGACTTCGCCTCCCTGTTTCCACTGCTCCCCTCTTGCCAACGCAGAGCATCTCCTGCTTTACCCGCAATTTCCCCCGTCCAGCACCGATCCTGCCCGATCAGGTCGCGCATTGACGGGAATTGCGCCGCGCTGCCGCCGTGCCGCGCAGCCTCCCTCGAAGCAAATTCCTATCAGGTAACTACTCGATACAAGTCGGCATAACTCCGCACACCCTGGCCATTGAAGGGCGCGAAACCGAAGCAGGGAACTACTGTCGTTGGGCGTGAAACGCAACGGGAGCATCGAAGCTGGACCGCTCGCTGTAACCCCGTCCGAGCTCGCCTACAAATAAGTCAAACGAGTTCGCACGCACGAGGCAGGGTACGACCCCGTGCCGCGCGTAGTGCTGAAGCTCTTGGCTATTCTTGAATGCGTATGCCTCTCGGAGCGACCGGTTCCGAATCGTCCCAAGAAGATCATTTGTTCTTGCAGTATATGCACATGTCATGTAGTGCCCGAACGGGCCGATGCCGATCCCATTTACAGAATACCCACACAACCCGACTCGGTTCAATGTTAGCGGACCGCCGGACTCCGAATACTGCTGCGCCAGCGCTTGTTGCCTAAGCCAGTCCGACTCACCGTCCACCAATGTTGACCAATTGCCAATCGCGTTGCCGTGTCGTGCCAGTGGATTGCAGACGAAGTACATGTCTTCTCCGGCGAGGGCTTTGAGATCTTCAATCTCCTCCTCGTTACGGCTGCACACCGTCATGTTGAGTGCGAGATTGACCACTCGAAGTCCGTTCTTCTCAGTGATGGTGTCCGAGTAGGTCTTCCTCAACGCGCCAAGGTTTCTAAGCACAACTGCAAGCATCTCCTTTCTTGTGCCAGTCAGCTGCGCATATACCTCTGGCTTCAGGGAATCCATCGCAATTACTAGACAGGCATTACGTTCCCGGTAAAACGTCGCCCAATCGGAGTTCAGCGAGCTGGCATTGCTATAAATGATAGGGATCATGCCAAAATCGTCGATCCTTGACACAATAGTCCGGATGTTTGCGTCAAGCGTCGGCTCGCCTTCACCGGCTATTACCACGACGCGACCCCCCAACGCCTTCGCGGCATCGATTGTCCGCATGATCTCGTCGAGAGTCAGTGGATCTCCTGAGGTAACCGGCTGATTGTTAACTAGATTGAAGCACTTCGGGCAACGATAGTTGCACTTGAAGGGCAACGTCAGCATGAGGTATATGAAACCATTCATCTCTCCTGTGGTGCCCAAGTGCTTTGGCGTTCCTCTCAGCATCTTCATGTCATTTCTGCCAGATCGCTCAATGAACATCGAACACCCGTTCCCTATCCGCGATAAATGTTTCGCCGTGCGACGCGATGGTGAGAGCCCAAGACTGCCCGGAGTTTCCATAAGGACAGCTTGCCGAAATGCAATCCTTGACTCGCCCCCCCTAATCTCTACTCCACTGTTACCTAGGACGACTATGCTTCCCAGCATGAAGCGCCGCCTGCTCAAGAAGCGACAGGTCAACTGCCGGGAGCATTTCGACCTTTGCCTTAGCAAAACCCCGTTCATTTGCCCACGCAGCAGCGGCACCGAGTGTTGCGATGTGGTCGTCTGTGAGACGCAAGTCTATGTCTTTGAATGATCGCGCCGCATAGTTGGGTTCGACCCTGGCAGCAGAATCCAGCACATCTGGCGTATATGCCAGATGTGCGTCCGCGATGTACCACTGATTGACCTCGCTTGTGTGCGTTGCGAAATAAGCCCATGCATCTAACGTTGCCGCAAGAAACCTCACCGCAGGCTCTCGGTGCTGCGCAAGGAATTCATCGGAGACTGCCACAACTCCGAGAGTTCGTGTGAAGTCCACGATCCGGGCCATCTTCCTGAGTTCGAAGAGGGATGTTGAAGGCTCCCATACTGCGACGGCATCGATCTTTCCCCAGGACCTATCGCCTCCGGCCTGCACGACGTTGCTGATCTCCAGAATGTCGAGATTGACATTCTGAACATCCTTATCAGGATCCAACCCACTTGCGCGCTGTTTAAGGATCGCCTCACGGTGCGCTACCGATCCGAATGGACTGGCAACAGTTTTCCCACGCAAGTCAGCGATGCTGTGAACCAGCGAATTCGGCGGGACCATGATCGCTGTTTTGGTGTAGAAGAGGCGCGAGACGATCTTCCACTTGCCACCCCGTGCGATCAGGTTGACCGCCGGCTGGTCGCCAACAAAGATTACATCCAATTCACCAGCGAGTGCCGCCTCCGTTTGGGGACCGCCGTAACTGAAGGGCACGAAGACGCCCTGTAGTCCATACGACTCAAGCAGGTCGGTTCGCTTCAGGACTTGGACGATTTGCCCTTGAGTAGCGAGCGGAACCTGCCAACCGATGCGCACTGAGGTGAGTGATTGATCATGGTGCCCACTACATCCGAATACGCCTAGGTTCAGCGACAAAAGCAAAGCAAACCGACGCAACAATCGGTGATGTAGCGCGATCATTTTCATGCCTCCATAGTTAGGGTAGACTCAGATGTAACCTAGCGCCGGAGTACCTCCCAGAGCGCGTCTGTGATTTCGCGGAAGCGACTCTCAGAACGCATCTTCGGGGCTCTGGGACGAACGAGGTCAACTTCCATGTCCAAAGCAACTCGTGCTGGGCCCCTGGACAATACGACAACTCGATCAGAGAGGAATACTGCCTCTTCAACGTTGTGCGTGACCATGACAATGGTCTTCCGGGTAGATTCCCATATCTCGACAATCTCTTCTTGAAGCAGCAGCCGCGTCTGGGAGTCAAGCGCCGAGAACGGCTCATCCATCAGTACGCATCTGGGCTCGACAGCCAAGGCCCGCGCAATTGCGGCACGCTGTTTCATCCCGCCGGAGAGTTCAGATGGGTATTTGTCTTCAGAGCCAGTCAAGTGCACCAGATCGATGTAGCGCTGAGCAACTTTCCGACGTTCCCCGGTTGGCAGCCCCTTCGCTTTGAGCCCGAACTCCACGTTTTCCATGACCGTTTTCCACTCGAACAGTCCGTAGTCTTGGAAGATGACCGTACGGTGAGGGCTGGGCCCAGTGATAAATACCCCGTCGACAGTGACCCGGCCAGTGGTTGGTGTGAGCAGCCCCGCAATGATCCTAATTAGCGTGGTTTTACCGCATCCACTTGGGCCCACAACCGACGTGAATGAACCGCGTGGCACTGAGAATGACACTCCTGCTAGCGTTTCTGCTTGGGTTGGGTCACAGGTTCTCCCGAACGTCATGTGAACGCCCTGAACTTCGATCCCCGATGCAGCTGTCTCGAATTGCTTCTGTCTAAGCATACTCCCGTCGCAGGGACTCCACCCTCCATGGAACTACTCGCCGCTGGAGGCAGGTCATCAGTCGATGCATCAGATACCCGAGCAGGCCGATCGCAATCATGCCTGCCAGTACCTTATCGCTCTGGAGCGTGAGGCGGTTCAATTGGATCGCGTAGCCCAAGCCGGACTGTGCGCCGACGAGTTCGGCGACAATCACACAGAACCAAGCTGTCCCGAGTCCCGTCCTCAGCCCCACGACCAAGTACGGTAAAGCGCCAGGAATAAGGACGTCTGTCAGCATAAGTCTCCGGCCTGCTCCGAGGCAGAGCGCTGCGTCGCGGTCGATCGGACTGACCGACAGCACTCCTGCCAGCGCGTTGGTGAAAATCGGGAAAAACGCTCCCAACGCCACGATGAAAAAAGCGGGGCCGTTTCCGAGACCAAACCACGCGATGGCGATGGGCGTCCACGCGACGGGTGGAATTGGGCGCAGCATTTCGAATATAGGAGAGGCGAACTGCCTCAAACGTGGGCTAATGGCTGTCGAGAGTCCCAAGCCGATTCCCAGGATGGTGGCGATTGCGAAGCCAATCAGAACACGCCAGAGGCTCGTCAGCGCATCGAGCACCATCTGGCCGCTCATCGATAGCTGCACGAACGCCTTGAGAACTTCAAGTGGAGGGGGCAGAAGGCTTGTTTTCAAAAGGCCGAACCTGCACGGCAGGTCCCACGCGAGCAATACGCAAACATAGCTGGCGAGGTGAATGCTGCGGCGAGTCAGAACAGGCCCCAACTTATTCTCCAGATTGATATCCATCGCTCATTACCAAATAACCCAACCCAATCCGATATGACCGCGTAGTACCGAATACCCGATCCAGGTGACTTCTATCTGTGAGGGAACTCGTGTTGATTCTCGATATCCATGGATACGGCAAATCGGCATCCGCCAATCATTCTTGTCAGGTTCTCAGAGATTTCCTTCTTCGATTTGCCACCAACCGAATAATATGCCGACAACGCTTTCATATGAGGATTGAATGTAGCGCTGCTTAATTGTTGTAGCTCGATCGCCGCCTGCCAACTCTTCCAAAGGAGGTCATCAACGACCCGGCCCAACAGAGGGTCTTCACTCCTTCTTCGCAGAATGAACAAATCGAATGTCAGGTGCCTGGGTTCGCCCCGGTGGTTCGGACTGAGCTGCATTGGGAAAGCTCGGGGCTCTTCTTCACTCTGATCGATCAACCAAGACGCATGGGGTTCCCAGGTGACGACGCCGGCAAGACGGATATCATCGTCCCTCATTTCACTACGCAGACGTGACTGCAGCATGCCAAACGACGAAGTCGTAAGCACACGGTTTGGACAGTCCCAGGGAATATCGGATAGGTCACGCCCCCCCTTCATGCAGGCGGCTTCCAGAAACTGCCAAGCAACCGTTCCTTCTTCCGCGCCAATCCGCCACGCTGAATCACCAGCAGATAGCGTGGCGCAGAGTTGGTCTGTGGTTACTGTTTGATAAGGCCAGGTAGCTCGCTCGTTGGGCTGCAACCGATCGCTGAGCTCCTTGGAACACACCAACGTGCATCCCGTGGCCGAATCTACTATTCTGCCGATCCGCATGAAGTCGCGATTGTGCTCAACCAAACCTCCAGGCACACCAATAATATCTACGTTACCCTCACGAAGCCATCTTAGGACGTCCCTCGCCGACAGAGGCCATGAAGGCGATTCTTCCTTACGCAAGGGAGCAGGTACCTTCATCCGGAGACCCTCAAGATCACGCGGAAGGACTGGCCACTTGCCGGACTCGACCCAAACAGCCTTGTCGGCCGAGAGCAGCTCCGCATCCATTTTCGATTCGGCAAAGGTCGCAATTGAGATTCCCGGAAGTCTGCCGTCTATTGCAGCAGCCAAAATGGGTGCAGCCCATATCACGTGCCCGCAAGCGATTCTGACTGGATACGAGGGTGGTGGCGAGCCCAAACTACCTGAGGCTGGTGCGCTCTGGATGGGAATGCGCTGCTGCGTCTGCAAGCGCTCAATGCTCTGCCCCGAGAGTTTCGATAAGGCGCTGAAAAACCTCGCCTCAAGGTTCAGCCTGGCGCCAGTTTCAACAATGCTGACGTACTTCGGCGGGAGTGGATGTCCGGGAAGCTCTCGGTTAAGGAGAACGAGCAATTCGCTTTGGCTGTACCCGGACCTCTCACGGAAATCCCTGACGAACCTGCTTAGCTCCGTTGGGCGATTCGGCTCTCTCTTAGTCACGAGGTCTCTCCGGTATAATTAAGATCGTTAGGCAAATGCGCAACGACGACCTGGAGGAAATTCTTCGAGAAATAAGGACTATTCTCGTTAATCCTAATCCGCGCTAGTCTATCACAATCCCGGTAGTGCCCGCAAAGGAAAATCTTTGGCATATAGCCGGTCTTCTAGTTGCTTCAGATTCATCGTTCCCACGCCTTACCATCAATGATAGTCCCTTTACCTTTTCGGCTATAGAATGGTTATGTTTAGCAATCACTTAGCACCTGCGGCGAAGCCGACCCAACTGCTGCCCTAGATGGGAGCCAGGTACGGGCCGCAGGCAAATTATGGGAAGCACGGGCGAGGTAAAGACAACATAAAGGGGCACTCATAAGCTCGATTTTGCGGGATTATTGTCCCGATATTCTCGATTCGTCAGGAATCGCGCTTTTTTCTTGACATTCCCATATCGTCGGACGTAAAAAGGTTTGGGAAATACAGACATTGAACAAATAAGAGGAGGTTGGATAAAAAGAGGCTTTTCGCGGCCAGTGCAGGTATCCCCAGCACGGTTCCCCCTGCACCGGCCAGTCCGAACCCGGAGTGCTCCAGGTCAGACCTCTGGATGATATCACGAATCTTCCCCGGAGCGCACTCCGAGCGTTCAGCTTCTGGCGTCGATGCCAGGGGAAAGGAAGATATGCAGACCTCGGAGAACACCGCTCGCAGCGTCGGCACCATGTTTTCGGAGTCGTCGCTGGTCGAGAGCACAGACCCTGATGCCACACGGTGGCATCAACAGGCGGATTGGCCGCTTGAAAAAACTACTTCACTTGGCCGCCTCCGGCCAGTTTCTGCGAAGTCTTCATCTCACATCGGGGAACTCTTTCAGGCTCCCGTCGTCGGACCCGACGGAAGCATCGTAACCGGGCTCATTACGCTGCCGGATTCCTCTCTGTGGGCGAAGGTCGTCCTCATACCATTGCCGGGCCACGATATCGTGATGCGGGCGGGTTTCACAAAAGTACGCCGAGCCGTCGAGCTCACGTTCGAGTTCCTCGGAGAAAAATGCCCGGGCCTAGAGATCTGGATTGAGGATAACATCATACCCGGAGTTGGCATGGGGAGTTCGACATGCCATTGCACAGCTGGCGTCCTCGCCGCATGCCGGATGTGTAAGCGCAAAATCACGGACCTTGATGTGATGACGCTCGTGTATCGCGCCGAAGGTCCGTGCGATCCGCTCGCGGCCATTGACTGGGGGGTTGTTCCGATATGGGCTTCGCGAGCAGGCTTCTTGGTCGACATCATCCCGCGGCCCCTCCCGAGGCTGGTCGCGTTGGGTTTCGTAACCGACCGGAGATCAGTCTCCACGGATGAGCTCGCGAGGCGAACCGTGTACACCGACGCGGACGTGCTCGCGGCGGCTCCAGTCTTTGAGGCCGCTAAGAAGGCTATTTTGAGCGGCTCGGCCGCCGACCTCGCCCTGGCTGCGACAGCCTCGGCTACCCTCAACCAGACCCGCTGTGCGACTCCCTTTTGGCGGGAACTAAACCATATCGCAAAAAAGGTCGGCGCGGCTGGCGTCGCAGCAAGCCATAGCGGCACCGCCGCGTCTCTTCTTTGGACGCCCCAAACAGAATCGCTTAGAAGCAAGATCGATGAAGCGCGACAGTGGCTGATGGCGCTCGGGGCGACCTCGATCCATCCTTTTTCTACAAGCAAATCTCCGAGCCTACGTGACATCGGCGTGCAGGGGAGCCTCCGCCCTCCAGCTTGCCTCCCGGTTGGGCCAGCCTGAAAGGATATAAAAATGAAAGAGGTCACGGTCCTGAGTCACATCCTCGCGGCCTACATAGCCGACAAATGCATCAATGCAGCATTGATCAATCCTGGTCGCCACACGCCCACCGTGGCGCTCGCAGCGGCTGCACTCGGGGTAGAACCGAGCGCCATCGTGAAATCCGTTGTACTTGAGGCCGGCGACTGTGTCGCCGTGGTAATCGTGCCTGGCGACCTTCGTGTTGACCTCAAGAAAGCTGCCTCGGTGTTGCAGGTTTCTTGCCTGAGGCTCGCACGTCCAGAGGTGGTCAAGTTTTCAACAGGTTTTGAACCTGGCGGTGTGCCGCCGGTTGGCCATCTTAGGCGACTTCCCGTTGTTGTTGATCCGCGAGTGCTCGCCAAGAATTTTGTCTTCGGAGGCGGGGGCGACGAGAGGCACATGCTCCGAATCTCACCAACCGATATCGTGCGTCTCACTGCCGCCGTGGTGGCCGACGTCTCGTGTCGCCAGGCCCCTTCACGTGAGTAATGAATCCATGAGCGCCGGTTCCATAGACCAACTCAATCTTTTTGCACATCCAGGAGTTCCCCAAAACTCCACCCTTTGCGAGGGTGTCCACATCTTCCTCCAGGTGATGATCCGCGCGACAGCGGCCGCGTCGACTTGGGTGCGACCGAACGCGACCGCCCGGCGGGCAGCACTGGTATCCGTTGATCTGAGCAATAGATGCTACACCATTCAACTCACGCCGGCCATCGTGCCGGATTTCGTCGGGAGTAACAGCCATGAATCACATCGCCAGAGAGATAGTAAGGCATCTGTGTCGGCCAACGATCCACCGACTGGACGATCACCTTTTCTTCGCAGGGTTCAGCTGTATGAAGGTGGTGCCGGCGTTGCATATCATTTCCGTAGCCATTGAGCGCGGAATAATTCGCGAGTTCGACAACGTCTACGAGACGTCGAGCGGCACCATGGCGCTCGGGATGGCGATGGCGTGCAGGGTTTTTAACCTGCGCTGCGTTATCGTGAGTGATCCCGCCATCGACGAAGGCCTGGCGGCCCGACTCAGGTTGTTAGGGGCTGATTTGCACATCATGCTGGAGCCCAATCAGAAAGGTGGATTCCAGGCGGCGCGATTGCAGCGACTTGACGAGCTCCGAACTGCCGATCCGGGACCGGCGTTCTGGCTTCGTCAGTATGACAACGAAAACAATGCCCTGTCGTACGGCCCGGTCGCGGACTACCTGGCCAGCGAGATACCGAATATTGCCCACCTCGTCGCATGTACCGGCTCAGGGGGCAGTGGCAGCGGTTTGATTCGACGCCTGCGGGAACGCGGCCACTCCGTAGAGTTCCACGCGGTAGATACTCCGGGGTCGGTGCTGTTTGGCCAGGCGGACCGTCCGCGCTTGCTCCGCGGTTTAGGAAACTCGTTGATCCCGAAAAATCTTGAGCACAGAGCTGTCGACCGCGTGCACTGGGTGCCCGCAGTCTACGCGTTTGATGCAGCTCGTCGGCTATACCGAGATTTCTGTTGCGACGTGGGTCCAACATCAGGCGCAGCGTATCTCGTTGGTCGATATGTCGCCGAATGCCACAAGAATGAAGATGTGGTGGTCATTGGTGCGGACTCGGGCGAGCGATATCGGATGAATGTTCTCTCGGAGAGCTGGCTTGCCTGCAATGGCCTTCTGGTGGACTCAAGCTCGGCAGAACCTCGCGATGTGCTGACTCCGAATGAAGGCGGAGACGAGTGGGCCATGCTCGCCTGGAGGCGCCGCTCACTCGAGGAGGTGGTTTCCGTTGCATGGCAGGAGGCAAGATGAATACGCCAATCGATATCTTCGTCTCATCAAACACGACCGGGACCGGGGAGGATTTCATCCGCGCGAGCGTGGCGAGCGGCGCTCGCGCCGTTCTCCTATCGAAGCAACCGGAACGACACGCCTTTGCGATGGCAGCCGGCGCGGAAATCAGGCGTGTCGATGTCAACGATGGGTGCGCCGTGCTAGGCGAGTGTCAGCGCGTCAGCCACGAGGGGCCGCTTCGGGCCGTGCTGACGTCGTCTGAATACTCCCTGCAGATCGCCGCCACGGTCGCCAGAGCCCTCGGCCTGCCCGGCCCTGATCCCGAGGGCATAGCCATTGCGCGGGATAAGAAGCGTCAACGCCAGGCATTCGATGCAGCAGGGTTACGATCGCCACGGTGGCTCCAAGTTGACTCCATTGCGGACCTGGTGTCAGCCTTGACGGCGCTTGGAGGCCGCGCCGTAATCAAGCCGACCGACGGTTCCGGCAGTGTTGGCGTTCGGCTCGTGGGGTCAGCTGCCGACGCAATCAAGGCCGCACAGGCAGTGCGCGCGGGCTCTTCGGCTGAAAGGCGTGCTGTGTTGGTGGAGGAGTACGTTTCCGGGCCGCAATACTCGGTCGAGCTCTTTCATGGCGTGCCCGTCGGTGTTACCCGGAATCATATTGGCGCACCCCCTAGCTTCATCGAGACCGGACATGACTTCCCGGCCACCTGCAACGCTGAGGCGACAGAGGCACTCTCTGACCTCGCCCGGCGGGCAGTGGCGGCCCTGGGTGTTGCCTGGGGTCCCTCCCATGTCGAGCTGCGTATGACTGACAACGGCCCGGTACTCATCGAGGTCAACGCGCGGCTCGCGGGTGGCCAGATCCCCACCCTTGTCCGATTAGCCACCGGAATTGACCTAGTAGGCGCCGCCGTAACAGCCGCTGGGGGAGGTGACGTTTGTTTGGTCCAAAGCCGGTCGGGCGGTGCGGCCTTGCGTTTCATTGTGGCTTCGCAGGCTGGTTTTCTCCGACGGGTGGACGGCATCGACGGCTACCCGGCCAACCACCGAGTGACGCACGTGCGGCTGACGGCGGCGCTGGATTCATACATCGAGCTTAATGGTGATTTCAGAGATCGAATTGGGTACGTCATTGCTGAGGCAGATCGAACCGAAAATGCCGCCGAGGCAGCCGAACGTGCCGTGAAAGGAATTTGCGTAAATATCGCCAAACCTAAAAAGGAGGAAAATCAATGAGCGATACTGGAAGAATCAAAAAACCGCTGCCAGACCGCCTCAGGCATGCCCTGTGGGGTCGAGTGATAACTCAAGATGCCATTCCTAGCCTGCGGGTGCAGACCATGATCGACCGGGCACACGTGGCAATGCTCGCACGACAAGGCATCCTGGATAGAGAGATGGCCGCGCTGTTGCTGGATGAAATCGAAGCATTGGAGAAGGCGGGTTTCCCTGGAGTGGTCGGGGAAGAGCCGGTGCGCGGACAGTATCTTTTGTACGAGTCGGCACTTGTCGAACGCGCTGGGTCCGAAGTGGCTGGCAATCTCCATCGAGGCCGCTCTCGTAACGACCTCTCCGCTACCGCACTGCGTCTCACACTTCGGATCCCGTTGACGCGCGTCCAGCAACGGCTTCACAAACTCATATCAATCCTGGTACGGCGGGCGGCCGAACTGCGGGCAGCGCCGATCCCCCTTTACACCCATCTGCGCCCGGCAGTGGAAGGCACGGTAGGCCATTATTTCTGCGCCGTCGCCATGGCTCTGACGCGGGATGCGGACGCGTTGATGAATTTATGGCGCGATCTCGATACATCTCCATTGGGTGCGGGAGCCGTCGGCGGCACATCTCTGCCCATCGATTGCACCTATACCGCGATGCTGCTCGGCTTCAATGCGCCGATAAACAACTCAATAGACGCCGTTGCGTCGCGTGATTCAATCCTGCGCCTGCTTTCGGATCTCGCGATTCTATCCGTGACGCTTGGACGTCTTGCAACTGACCTCCTCATCTGGTCCTCCGAGGAGTTCGGCTTTGTCTCGCTTCCCGACCACCTCGTCGGCTCGAGTTCCGCGCTGCCGCAGAAACGCAATCCATTTCTCCTTGAACATGTTCAAGCGCGCTCAGCATCGGCTGCCGGGGCCTTCATGGCTGCGGTTACGGCGATGACATGCAAACCCTTCTCGAACTCTGTGGCGGTCGGTACTGAAGCGGTCCGTCACGTGTGGAACCCGCTGGTTGATGTCACACAGACGATCGAGATCGCTCAGGCCGTCGTCGCAGGAGCGTCTTTCAATATGCACGCAATCGAGAGGCGACTGGCAGAGACAACCGTATCAGCCGCGGAACTCGCCGACCATCTGGCCGCCCGGGGAATTATGCCCTTTCGGGAGGCTCACCACCGTGTTGGCATCTTGGTCAGCGAGGCCGAAGAACAAGACCGTCCGCTGGCGAATGTCGTGGCCGACTGGGCCTCTACCCAGGGTTTCGACATCGATCCCTGCGCATTCGCTCCTGGGGCGCTGGTAAGTGCACGCGACTTCGGTGGAGGCCCTGGCGCTCGGTCCATCGAACGGCAGATCGATATTCTCGAACGCCACCTCGCACGTCTAAGAGGCGCCTTGCACGAGATTCTGCACCGGCATCGCAGCGCTTGGAGGCAGCTCAACGCGGAAGTGACCTCGTTGCGTACCAGGTCCAAACGGTCTGCCGCCGAGGTGGCGAGAACCTGAATCGGAATAATTCATATTAGGCAAACCACAGGGACCTCCTTTTACACTCCTGGTGATCAAAGAAAATCGGCGGGGGGGCTAGAACACTGGGTAGGCGCCGCCGGTTTTCGGCCCCCCTATGAACTGTCGCCGGGCGCCACAACAGATGTCTGGCATGCGTCAGAGCCATTGGTGCCTTACCAACGATACTGGCATTATGAAAATCAGTTTGGCTTCTCTGTTTATCAAGGGGATCGCATGTGGGGGGGTCTGCCCGGGAAAGCACCCCAGCTGGGCAACTATTTTCGCCTATCCATTCATCGTTTTTGGCCGATGCAGACCTCGGTAGCCGAATCCGAAGCACTTGGCAAGATATCGGGTCCTCGGAAACTTGGAATTAGCCATAAAGCGTCTCGGGACTTTTGATCGGATGACCAATTAATTGGACCTAACACGCAGCTCGCAGAAGTGAAATCACCGCAAGGCCCGCGTAGTCCCATTCGCGGAGGATGTTGCTCGCATCCCAGATGCTTTGGCACGCATCCGCAAAGGAATGGCTGAGATTCGAGCCGCCGACCGAAATCGGCGGCCCTTGCTGTTTATGGCAAAATCTTCACCTCGACCGGCCCGGGAGGGCGCAGAGTCCTGAGAGTGACCGTCACCTGTGATCCGTCCAGAGCGGTGCCTACCACATTGGACACCCCGTTCACCGGAGCATTCACTATGGCAAACTTCCCCTGGAAGGTTGCTTGATTCAGGCCGTAAATAAGGACCCGAACCTTGCCGTTGACGGGCGCCTGTGCGATCTGCTTCTGCACGGTGTCAACCAACGTGACGGCACCTGTAGTGTCCAGATCGAATTGCAGGCTTGCCACCGGCTTGTCGACGTACAGGAATACCATCATGAGAAGCACCGCCTTCATTGACTTACCGATACATTGACCACGATGGAAATGGCCAGGCCACCGACCTTCGAACACGGCGCCGGCGTTTTCACCGGATCTGACTGCGGACCTTCGCCCCACACATTCACGGCCGCCACCGCGAAGTTGTGAGCTTCCGGCGTGATGTCCAGCTCGAACTTGGGCTCCTGCGTGTTTCCCACTTGCGCTCCGTCCATGTAGACGTTGTACCCTGTGACCTGCTCTTCCGCAGAATTTGCCGGCCAACTCAGTTGCGCTCTTGTCGCCATTACTGAAACCTCCTGATGCAGTTGTTATTTACACACCGCAATCCCAAGGATTACGGAAACCAGGGCCTGCAGGTCCAGAACATTGATGACGCCATCGCTGTTCATGTCGCCGCTGGCTCCTACGGGCAGCGGTTTTATTCCCAGGATTGCGTTGATGAGTGCTTGCAGGTCCATTATGTTCACGGCCCCATCGAGGTTGAGATCGCACCTCGATAAGGCCGGGACAGTCGTAGAAACTTCGTTTGAAAAGCCGCTTTCCAAGCCTGACGTGTTGTAGGCCGTTACTACAAAGTAGTAAGTCCCCGGCGCCAGGCCGGTCACGGTGTAGGTTGTCTGCGTGCCCAGGGAGATCGGGGCGCCGTACACGCCGGGAGCCTTGCCGTAGTAAACCTTATAGCCGGCCAGGTCCGATTCAACATTCGGATCCCAGGCCAAAGTCACATCCCCTGCCGTCAGCGGCATGGCCGCAAGTAAGGCCAGAACACCCAGTAACACCCTCTTGCCCATAGATGGCGGCTGACAGTGAGGTCGGCTATGGCTCGGGCCTTTCGGTCGAACAGAACGGCATCAACGTCATCAGCGAGTCCGAGCGCAAAGGCCTTCCGCGCGATCTGTTCTGGCCGTGGTGCGCGGCGAACATCGCGGTGCTGGGTATCTCCTACGGATCGTTCCTGCTCGACTTCGGGATCTCCTTCTGGCAGGCGACCATCGCCGGCGTGATCGGCACGGTGCTGTCGTTCTTGCTGGTGGGCTTCGTCGCGCTGGCCGGCAAGCACGGGTCGGCGCCGACCCTGGCGCTGTCCCGGGCGCCCTTCGGGATCAACGGCAACGCGCTGCCGGCGTTCGTCTCCTGGCTGTTGCTGGTCGGGTGGGAGACCGTGCTGGTCTCCCTGGCCACGCTGGCCACCGCGACGGTCTTCGGCCGGCTGGGCTGGGGCAGCGGCAACGGCGTGAAGATCGTGGCGTTCATCGTGGTGGCTGCGGTGATCGTGCTGGCCGGGGTGCTCGGCTTCGATCTGATCATGCGCTTGCAAGCGGCGCTCACCGTTGCGCTGGCCATCCTCACCGCCGGCTACATCTGGCTGACCATGAGCCACATCCACTGGTCGGTAATCTCAGCGATCCCGGGTGGCTCGGCGCAGTCAGTGATCGGCGCGTTCATCTTCGCGATCACCGGATTCGGGCTGGGCTGGGTGAACAGCGCTTCGGACTACTCCCGCTACCTGCCCCGCTCGTCCTCTGGCTCCGGGGTGGTCGGCTGGACCACCTTCGGGGCGAGCGTGGCGCCGGTGATCCTGGCGGTGTACGGGCTGCTGCTGGCCGGGTCGGACAGCGACCTCAGCAAGGCGATCGCCGCCGACCCGATCGGGGCGCTGACCACCCTGCTGCCCGCCTGGTACCTTATCCCGTTCGCCCTGGTGGCCATCGGCGGGATCATCGGCGGTGCCGTGTTGGACATCTACTCCTCGGGGTTGGCGCTGCTTACCCTGGGCCTGCGCGTGCGGCGCTGGCAGGCGGCCCTCATCGACGGGGTCCTCATGATCATCGGGACGATCGTCGTGGTCTGGGTGGCCAAGAACTTCATCGGCCCCTTCCAGGGCTTCCTGATCACCTTGGGCGTGCCCATCGCCGCCTGGTGCGGAGTGTTCCTGGGGGACATGGCGCTGCGCCGGTCGGACTACGCCCAGGCGGAGCTGTACGATGCGCGCGGTCGGTACGGAGCGATGAACCCGGTGGCGGTCGGTGCCATGGTGCTTGGCACGGCGCTCGGCTGGGGGTTGGTCACCAACAGCTTCGCGCATTGGCTGTCCTGGCAGGGCTACCTGCTCGGCCCCCTGGGACTTGGCGGCAAGCAGGAGGCATGGGCCTACGCCAACCTCGGCGTGCTGGCGGCACTCGCAGTCGGTTTCCTCGGCCAGCTCCTGCTTGCCCGGGGAACGGTACGCCGGCAGGAATCGTTGACCGGCGCCCAGCCCCCGGCGGCAAGCAGGTGACCGGTGCCGGCTGCCACGGATGCAGCCGCAATATGGAAACTTTGTCCTTCCGACCGACTATGGTTTACAATTTCCTCCCATGCACGTACCAGATGGGTTTCTTACGAACCGAATCGCCGTGTCGCTGGACGCATTGTCGGGCGCGACCATCTTTTATGCGGCGCGCCGCCTGAAGCTTGAGCTTTCCGGGCGCATAGTTTCGATCATGGGAGTGCTGTCGGCCTTCATTTTCGCATCGCAGATGCTGAACTTTCCCGTATTTGGCGGAACATCGGGCCACCTTGTGGGCGGTGCACTCCTTGGCATCCTGTTGGGGCCCATTGCCGGCCTGTTGACTATGGCAACGGTGATCATTGCTCAGGCGCTCTTCTTGCAGGACGGAGGGATTGTGGCGTTGGGCGCCAACGTGTTCAATATGGGCGCCATTTCGGTCTTCAGCGGCTACGCTGTCTTCCGCCTGCTGGGCGCACCCGAGAGACCGGGCAAACGCCTGCCGCTCGCGGGCTTCTTTGCGGGATGGATTTCCGTTGTGCTCGCTGCGGTCGCGTGCGCGCTCGAACTTGGGCTTTCGGGCGCAGTTCCCCTGAGGATAGGGCTGCCGGCGATGGGCGGTTATCATGCTGTCATCGGCGTGGTCGAAGGGGCTCTGACCGCGGGCGTGCTCTTGTTTCTTGCCCGGGTGCGGCCGGACCTGCTCAGGAGAGATTTCAGTCCTCGATTCGCATTGGTAGATTGGATCGGAGGACTCGTGCTGGTGGCGATCCCGCTGGGAATACTGGCGCTCGCAGGGAGTTCCAGGCTGCCCGACCCGCTGCAGGCATTGCTTGCAGGCCCTCGTGCCGATCATCCGGGAAGCCTGCTCGCAGCCAACCGTTCCGCCGAGTCCGAGGTATTGCTGTACCTTGCGCTCCTTGTGCTTTGTGGAGCAGCCTATCTGGCGGCCCGCACGGTTTGGAACCGAAGAGGCCCATCGTGAGACACAGTTTCATCGACCGTTATGCCAACCTTGATTCGCCGCTGCACCTTCTCGATGCACGTACGAAACTGGTCGGATTCACCGCGCTGGTTATCACGATCCTGTCGATTCGCAACGGAAGCCCGGGGCAGTTCTTCGCCTTCTTTTTTCTGATGGCCATCCTGGCAGGAATCTCCCAGATCCCGATGCATTACGTCGTCGGGCGCGCGGTCGCGCTTCTTCCCTTCGTCCTGCTGGCGGGCCTCGCCGCTCCGTGGAAGGGAAGTGCGGGATGGGCCTGGTTTTTGGCACTCCTGCTCCGGTCGGTGCTGTGCCTCCTGATTCTCGTTCTCCTGACCAACACGACCCGATTTGTCGAGTTGTTGCGCGGCTTGCGCAAGCTTGGATGCCCGAGGATCCTGGTGGCGAATCTGAGCTTTCTCTATCGCTACCTTTTCGTGCTTGCCGACGAAGTGATGAGAATGCGACAGGCACGTGACAGCCGACGCGTGGGGAGCGCAGGCGCGCTCGCGGAACTGCGCACGCTCGGGTCGATGCTGGGAACCGTGATGGTGCGTTCCTTCGAGCGCGCCGATCGCATGCACCAGGCCATGCTTTCCCGCGGCTTCTTGGGTGAGTTCCCGGTGACGGCTCCGCGGAAACTCTCCTGGCGGGATCTTGCGTTTATCTCCGTCGTGGTTCTCTTCATTGCCGCGACGGTTCGCTTGTGAGGGGCGAAGCCCCGGATGTGATATGACGGATTATGCGGTTCGAATAACGCGGCTCCATTATGCCTACCCGGATGGGACTCGAGCGCTCGAGTCCATCGACCTCGACATTCGCACGGGCGAGCGGGCGGCGCTGGTCGGTCCCAGCGGCGCAGGCAAGTCAACACTTTTGCTCCACTTGAACGGGATTCTGCGCGGCTCCGGCATGGTTCGCATCATGGGACAGTCCGTGGCTGACGGGGACCTGAAGTTCATCCGAAAGCAGGTGGGACTCGTATTTCAAGATCCCAACGATCAGCTCTTCTGCCCGACCGTTTTTGAAGACATCGCCTTCGGCCCGCTCAATCTGGCGGTTCCTGCGCATGAAATCAGCAGTAGAGTCGAGAAGGCGTTGAATGCCGTGCGACTGGATCAGTCGTGTGCAGGCCGCTCGGCCCATCATCTCAGCCACGGCGAGCGCAAACGGGTCGCCCTGGCCACAGTCCTTGCCATGGAGCCTGCCATACTGGCTCTGGACGAGCCCACCAGCAACCTGGATCCGGGCAATCGGCGGCACCTCATCGAGCTGATCGCCTCCCTGCCGGCGACCCTGATTCTGGGGACGCACGACCTGGAGATGGTTCTAGCGCTTTGCCCGCGGACGATCATATTGGATCGAGGCAAGATCCAGGCTGACGGGGAAACGCGCCGTCTGCTTGCCGATTCGGGCCTGATGGAGAAGCACGGCCTTGAGGTGCCGCTATCCTTGAAGAGAAACTGACTGATTGACGAGTGACGAGTGATCCTGTCGGCCTGTGCATTCGTCACTCGTCACTCGAATTGACCTTGATGCTGATTGCGGCAGGAGAAGTAAAGCTGGAGGCTGTTTTGCGAGAGCCCAAAGCGGGATCGCCGAGGGGAGCAGCGCTCTTGTGCCACCCGCACCCGCTCTATGGCGGCACAATGAACAACCGTGTCATGTATCGTGCCGCCAAAGCGGCTGCGGACGCCGGCCTCTCCGCCCTGCGCTTCAACTTTCGCGGAGTGGGCTCCAGTACCGGGTCCTATGACAAGGGAGCCGGCGAGAGAAAAGACGTAGCTGCGCTCGTAGATTGGCTGTCCCGGCAGTATCCGGCCCTGCCCCTGGCATTGGTCGGATTCTCCTTTGGCGCCTGGGTGGGACTGCAAGTCGGCTGCCATCATCCCCGCATCCGGGCGCTGGTGGGCCTGGGCTTGCCGCTGGATACCTACGACTTCGACTTCTTGATCGACAACGAGAAGCCCTCGCTGTTCATCATTGGAACACGCGACCAGTTCTGTCCGCGCGAGAAAATGGAACCGTTTGCGCGCCGGCTGCCTCCGAGCTGCATGATAAGCTGGGTCGAGGGTGCCGACCACATGTTCACTCGCGAGGTCGATCGGGCCCAGGGTTTGATCAGGGATTTTTTTCGCGCGCAGTTCGAAGGACATCACCGACAATGAAGAAAGCGGCGCTTTGGATGATGGCCTCTGCGGCCATGCTGTCGGCTGTGAACTCGGCCTCAACCCGGGCGGCTTCGGGCTTTCGAAAAGTAACCGAGCATTTCTATTACCTGGAATCCAAGACGGGTGCTGCCAACATCGGGGTGGTGATCACCGGAGAAGGCGTGCTGCTCATCGATCCGCCGCCGGAGCCCGAGATCCCAGCGATGCTAAATGCACTGAAAGCCGCGACCGGCAGAGCTGTGCGCTGGGTCGTAAACACAGACTATCAGCAGGCACAGATCGGGGGCGTCGCGACATTTCTCAAGCAGGGTGCTGCAATCATCGGCAGCAAGGAGCTTGACCGGCTCGCAGCCTCGATCGTCATTGCATATCCAAGCCAGACCGTCCCGCAGGTTCAGGCGCGACCCAGTCCCCGCTTCCTTTTTGGCGGGCAACTGCATCTCTTCCCCGCCGGTATCGAGATTCGCATCCTGGCTGTGAAATGCAAAGCCCGGACTGCCGGCGACGTTGTTGTCTTCCTTCCATCGGAAAAGGTTCTTGCAGTGGGGGATCTTTTCACTCCCGGGAGCTATCCGGTAATCGACAGTGTCCCCGGGGAAGGGAGCGCGGCAGGCTGGATCGACGGCCTGAAACAGGTGGTTGAATCCGTACCGCTTCTAAAATCGGCAATGCCCCAGCCCAAGCGGGAACCTGCCGTCGTGGTCGGACAGGAAAAAACCCTGGAAGAAGCGGTCACGGTAATCCCCGGGCACGGGGCGCCAGCCAATCTGCAGCAGATGAAGAGCATGCTGTCAGCCGCCCAGAAGCTCCGCACGCAGGCTACCAAGGCCATCGCTGCAGGCCGCACCCGCGAGGAGTTTGTGAAGTCTCTGGCCCGGGAAATCTCTGGCGACTATGCCAACCTTGAAGCGTTCGCAGGCCAACTTTTTGACGACATCTCCAAAAAATAACCCGCCCCCAGAAACCGCCAAGACCCCAAGACACCAAGAGGATTGGAGGCTTTTTGGCGTCTTGGGACTTTGGCGTCTTGGCGGTTTAATTCTTGTGACCCCGGAGTGATTTTGGGACAATGAACGGTTAGGCTGTGGCCGTATGAATTGGAGGGTGTGTCATGCGTCAGGTCCGCAACGCCGAACCGGGTGCCAATGTTGCCAACATCTGTCCCTTCCCTGGTTCGAGGAAGGCATATGTCGAGGGGCCGGGTGGAATCCGCGTGCCGATGCGGGAGATTTCTCTCAAGTCGACCAGAAGCGTCGGCGGACAGGAGGAGGAAAACCCGCCGGTGCGTGTCTACGACACCTCGGGTCCCTACACCGATCCGGACGCGACCATCGATTTGAAGCGCGGGCTGCCCGCGCTGCGCAAACCGTGGATCCTGGCCCGCGGAGAGTACAGCACGCATGAGCCGAGCTACCGCCCCGTGCCAGGGCTCAGTGACCCCGACACGCCCATGCCGTGCCGCCGGGAGGCGCTGCGCGGGCGCGGCAACGTGACCCAGATGCACTGCGCGCGCCGGGGAATCATTACCCCCGAGATGGAATTTGTCGCCCTGAGGGAGAACCTGGACCCTGAGTTTGTCCGCAGCGAAGTGGCGCGCGGTCGCGCGATCATTCCCGCCAACATTAACCATCCGGAAAGCGAGCCGATGGCCATCGGGCGGAATTTCCTCGTGAAAATCAATGCCAATATCGGTAATTCCGCCGTAACCTCCTCCATCGAGGAAGAGATCGAAAAAATGACGTGGGCGATCCTGTGCGGGGCCGACACGGTCATGGACCTCTCGACCGGCAGGAACATCCACGAGACCCGCGAGTGGATCATCCGCAATTCCCCCGTGCCCATCGGCACTGTGCCCATTTACCAGGCGCTGGAAAAGGTGGGCGGCAAGGCGGAAGAGCTGACCTGGGAGGTCTTCCGCGACACACTCATCGAGCAGGCCGAACAAGGGGTCGATTATTTCACGATCCATGCAGGAGTCCTTCTACGCTATATCCCGCTTGCTGCCAGGCGTGTCACAGGCATCGTGAGCCGCGGCGGATCGATCATGGCCAAGTGGTGCCTGGCGCATCACCGGGAGAGCTTCCTCTACACGAGGTTTGATGAAATCTGCGAGATCATGAAAACGTACGACGTCGCTTTCTCGCTCGGCGACGGGCTGCGGCCGGGCTCGATTGCCGATGCCAACGATGAAGCCCAGTTTGCCGAACTCGACACCCTTGGCCAGCTGACCCTAAAGGCATGGAGTCATGACTGCCAAGTCATTATCGAAGGGCCGGGGCACATCCCGATGCACTTGATCAAGGAAAACGTCGAACGCGAGATGACCGTGTGTCACGAGGCGCCCTTCTACACCTTGGGCCCGCTGGTCACGGATATCGCACCGGGGTACGACCACATCACAAGCGCCATCGGCGCCGCGATGATCGGCTGGTACGGGACTGCGATGCTGTGCTACGTCACTCCGAAGGAGCACCTGGGCCTGCCGACCAGGAAGGATGTCCGCGACGGAGTCATCGCCTATAAGATCGCAGCCCATGCAGCGGACCTCGCCAAGGGCCATCCCGGCGCGCGGCTGCGGGACGACGCCCTGTCCAAGGCGCGCTTTGAATTCCGTTGGGACGATCAGTTCAACCTCTCCTTCGATCCTGACATCGCACGGGAGTTTCACGATGAGACTTTGCCGGAAGAAGGAGCCAAAGTGGCGCACTTCTGCAGCATGTGCGGCCCGCACTTCTGCGCGATGAAGATTACGCAGGAGGTGCGCGACTACGCCCAGCGTCTGGGAATCACCGAGGATCAGGCGCTCGAGGCCGGCATGGAGGAAATGAAGCGGGAGTTCCGCAAACGCGGAAGCGAAATCTATCAGCGACTCTAGCCGCGAGCGTGGAGCCAACCGGGCTCCAGGAGCAAGAAACCATGTCTGATTTTGCCTGGCTGCTCATTGTTCTCGCGGGCTACTTCGCCCTGATGCGCTGGGTGCTTCCACGGTTTGGTATCCCCACCTGAGCAACGCAGAGCTGCACGAAGGTCGAGTCTCGACCCGATCCCAGGAATGACAGCGAAGGAAGCAGCACGACTGAGCGGACATGAAATTTGCAGGCTTGACGTGCATACCCGCTTCGGAGCTACCGCTTGATGGTGCAGCCGAACGCGTTGGTTTCCGTCTGAGGAAGGGGTTGCCCCGCAAGCAATGCGTCGAGAGCTTCTTCGAAGTTAGCCCTCTAGGATCTTTGCGGCCTGGGTTCGAAACACAGCGCGGCCTCTCGCGATTTAAAGTCCCCGGCATAATTCGTTTGGTGTGAACCACCCCCTCTGGCGGTGAGGCTCTCAAAAGCTCGGGGGGCAGGTCGCCAATTGATGTACTGTGCGAAATGTTCGCCGGCGGTCCAGAGTGCCCAGCCCGTCTCGAGCGCAAGTAAGTTGCCGGGACGGTGCGTCAGCGTGTAGGATAAAGGCATGTCAGAGCGAGTATGTAGCGTCTGGGACTATGACATTGACGAACACGTGTTCCATGAGATCCTGGCGGGACGCGCTCAGGTCGGCCGCCTCGATCGGCGTTGGGCGGCGGTACGCCTGCTGGAATACGCGCCATATCGCGAAATCATCAGGCTGATCGGCTATGGTGATCTGGTACGAAATTGGCCGGAGTGGCGGAGGCACGTACGGTCCGTCAGCCGGCGTCGAGGATTGGATTTCATCGCCGAGTGGATTCCACGGCGCCATCCCGAACTGCTCTAATGTACGACCCGTCCTTTTTTTCGAAAGACTGTATCCATTCCAAGATCAGATCCTTCATTCGATCCGGAAGCTGGAAACCGAGTTCTATCTTACAGGCGGAACAGCTGCCTCGCGCGGCTACCTGAATCACTGCTTTTCCGGTGACCTAGACTTTTTCGTGAACGATGATAACCGTTTTAGGCTCTGGACCGACCGCTTGATTCACGATCTGTCATTTCATGAGAAATGGAATCTCCAGGTGCTTCTGAAGGAGGAGCGTTTCGCCCGCATGGAGATTCGGTCCCGCGAAGTTTCGATGAAAATCGAGCTTGTAAACGATGTCCCATCTCATGTGGGGGAGATTGTGGAACACAGCATTTTGGGACGTCTGGATAGCGCAGAGAATATCCTGGCAAATAAGATTGCGGCTGTGATTGACAGAAACGAACCAAAGGACCTAGCGGACATCTGGGGTTTTTGCTGCCGGCGCGGTTGTCTTTTGAGCGCCGCTATCGAAGGCGCCCACAGCAAAGCTGCCGGCGTTTTTCCTGCCGACCTCGCGCGTGTGCTCTGTTCCGCCACACGCCAAGATTGGGAGCTGGTCCGTTGGATCGAAGCCCCGCCGCTGGAGCAATACCTAGGTGATCTGGCCAGCCTCGGCGAAAGCCTGATCCTCTAGCCTCCTTGACTGCCACGCTCCCTTCCAGATCCGGTCGGCTGCCCCAGCAAGGGTCGCCGGGGTCGGGTCTGGAAAAATTACTTTGGCCATTTCGCATGCTGATCTGCTTGCCGTCACACCCGGAAGTAAATTTTCCAGACCCGACCCCGAGCCCCTCGCGGCGCACGTGGGCACGCCGGCTCCTGACGCTTGTTATGCAGTCCGCCAGAAGCCTTACTCCTGCTCCTTCGCTGCATCAGCGAGCCTCTTCTTCAGGCGATTGACCAACACACCAGCAGTGCAACCGGAGCTAAGTCGCCGTTCGCAGTTTACTGACAGCAACCTCCTGTATTTCCAAGGGAAAACGCCGGGCCAGTGCCGAATATCGCCCACAGATTCCGCCGAGGAGGCGCAATACTAAACGGCCGGGCCCAACAGGAAATCAGTTTCCCGCAAGTTGATTTGGAAGGTTGGAGCGGAGTCCAGGATTTGAACCCGAATCGGCGACTTGGAAGGCCACCCCGCTACCGTCGCCGCCGAGATGCTGGAGGTGTGCCAAAAAGCTGCGTCCGGCGCTATCGTTTTGGCTTACAATTCAAACGAGTCGAGGCCCACACCTCGGAGTTGACAATGTTCGATATCAGAAGCTGAGGAAACGCGGCACGAGGGAAACCTGCAAGAGGCAGCCCCTAAATCTGCAGCTTGTTCGGACTATCCTTAGAGGTTGAACTCATGGGACAGGAGATCAACAGGCGGGATTTTCTTCGCCCCGGCAGCGGCCGCGTCGCCATCCCGCAGGCTCCGACGATCATAACCGCGAAGAGTGTGAAATCCGTAGTCATTTCTTCGCCGAACGGGCACTACTACAAGAACGGCGGCCCGGTGACCGCGATCGAGAAAGCCTTCGCCCTGATCTCCGCCGGGGCGGACGTGCTCGACTCGATTCTCGCCGGCGTGAATATCGTCGAGCTTGATCCCGAAGAGGACAGCGTCGGCTACGGTGGGCTGCCGAATGCGGACGGGGTCGTGCAACTGGACTCCTCGTGCATGCACGGGCCGAAGAAGCAGGCCGGAGCAGTGGCTGCGCTGGAGGGGGTTCGGACGCCGTCGCTCGTGGCGAAAGCTGTCATGGGGAACACGGACCACCACCTGCTGGTTGGAGAAGGCGCACAAGGTTTCGCGCGCAGGATGGGTTTCAACATCGAAAAGGACCTCAACACCGAGCACTCGCGCAAGCTCTGGCTGGAGTGGAAACGGCGGATCGACCCGTCGCACTACCTGGACCCTGCGAAGCGGACCGAAGCCATGCAGCGCGCCACGCGCGAGATGATCGCCGAAGGACTCGTCTCCAGGCGACACCTGTACGGCACAATCAACTGCGACGCGATCGGTCCCAAGGGGGATCTCTGCGGCGCCACGACCACGAGCGGCCTGGCCTGGAAGATCCCAGGGCGCGTCGGCGATTCGCCGATCTTCGGCGCGGGGCTTTACGTGGCTGGAGGCGTCGGCGCCGCAGGATCCACCGGCCGCGGCGAGGCCAACTTGTACAGCCTCTGTTCATGCCTGATCGCCGAGAATCTGCGCCGCGGGATGCATCCCAAGGATGCCGGGATGGATGCGCTCAAACGGATCAGAGTCGCGACGGTGGAAAAGCGTCTGCGTAAAACCAACGGCGACCCGAACTTCAACGTGAGTTTCTACATAATCAATGCAGCGGGCGAATATGCCGGCGTCGCGCTCTACGGCGAGGACGACGAGGAGAAGGGGTGGGCGGGCCAGAAGGAAGGTCGCCTGGTAAGATTTTCAGTGTGCACGGAAAACGACCCCCGGACGCTTGCCTGCGAGCCGCTCCTGTCCGGAACGCCGGCGGAATGAGTTGTGATTGTTATCCCCCGGTATCGATCGACAAGCTCTCTATTCTGCAAGTAAAGGTTCTTGAATCCGAAAGATCCGATTGAGTATTTTATTTCCATGAAGCGATCAACAGTCAATCAGATCATCCTCGAGAGCATCGATTTTTTCGCAGCCATGAATTTTGTGCTGCCACCCTTTGCGTTTTATGAGATTCCTGACTGGAAACGTGCCAAGGAGAACGCCCGGGAAATCTTCGATCTTAAGCTGGGGTGGGATATCACGGATTTCGGCAAAGGAGATTTCAGACAAGAGGGATTGACGCTGTTCACGTTGCGCAACGGACTTCTCCAAAGCTCAAAGTATCCCAAACCTTATGCTGAGAAGATCATGATTTCCGACGACCACCAGGTGACGCCCATGCATTTTCACTGGCGCAAAATGGAAGACATCATCGTGCGCAGTGGCCGCCTTGTGCTGGAACTTTACCTGGCGGATGACAAAGAAGCCTTGAGCATGGATCTGGTCACCGTTTCCATCGACGGCATCCGGCGGACATTTATGCCGGGAGAAAAAGTCATTCTCGGGCCGGGGGAGAGCATCTGCCTGCCGCAACGGATGTACCACCGGTTTTATTCTGAGAACGGGGAAAGCCTCATCGGCGAAGTGTCCCAGGTCAATGATGATTTCTCGGACAACCGTTTTCTGGAACCTGCAGGCCGCTTTCCCGACATCGAGGAGGATGAATCCCCACGGTACCTCTTGTGTGGCGACTACGCCAAATTCATTTAGACGGATTATCACATGCCGCTCGTCAATCTCGCTACCATCCTGAGGCCCGCGCAGCAGCATCGGTATGCGGTTGGGGCCTTCAATGCGGTGAGCCTCGAATTCCTGGAAGCGATTCTCGCCGCAGCGGAGCAATTGCGCTCCCCGGTCATCCTGAATATCGCGGAGGCGCATTTTAAGTATGTCACGCTTGAGAACATCTGCCCATCGGTGCTGGCCATGGCAAAAAACGCTATTGTGCCCGTGACTCTGAATCTGGACCATGGACTCACGGATGCCGGCATCAGGCGCGCGCTTAATAACGGGTTCACCTCCATCATGATTGACGCGTCCAAGCTGCCTTTTGAAGAGAATATCCGGGAAACCCGCCGCGTTGTCGAAATGTGCAGCGCTGCCAATGTGTCCGTGGAAGGCGAGCTTGGCTGTGTCGGCGGCGACGAGGGCAGCAGTCTGGTTGGCCAGGCTGACAGCGCTTTCTTCACTGATCCGGATCGGGTTGCCGTCTTTGTCGAACGGACAGGAATTGCGGCCCTGGCCGTGGCCATTGGCAATGCGCACGGCAAGTACCGAGGAAAGCCCCGTCTCGACTTCACCCGGCTTGGGCAACTGCGCGATGCTGCCGGCATTCCGCTGGTGCTGCACGGCGGATCCGGCATCCCCGAGGAGGATTTTAAGAAGGCTGTCCAGCTCGGCATTGCGAAAATAAACTTTTACACGGGCATGTCCCAAGCCGCGCTTGCGGCCATGGAGGCTGCCATGAAGGCGGCGGGCGGAGGATACAACGATTATCCTGAAATCAATTTGCGGGTGAAGGCCAGCGTCCAGGCCGTGGTGGAGCAGCAGATGCGCATCTTCGGAAGCGAAGGCCGCTATCGTGACGCCTACAGCGGATGAGCTGCATGGAAAAACGCGAGGGCATTATCGCTGCGGGTAACTGGATTGTCGATCGGGTTAAGAAGATCGATGTGTGGCCCGAACGCGGCATGCTTGCCAACATCCTCGAAGAATCCGTGGGCACCGGCGGTGCCCCCTACAACGTGCTCATCGACCTGGCAAAGCTCAAGGCCGGCATCCCTCTTTATGCTGCAGGTATTGTAGGCAACGATGCTTCCGGGAAGTTTATCCTGAAAGACTTAAGGGCAAACCGCATTGACATTACTGCCATGCGGATGACGGGCATGCTGCCCACCTCCTATACCGACGTCATGACCGAAATGAGGAGCGGGGCGCGGACCTTTTTCCATTGCCGGGGCGCCAACGCCCTCCTTGATATCGGACATCTCAACGCCATCGACTGCAGTGCCCGTATTTTTCACCTCGGTTACCTCCTGCTCGACAGGCTCGATGCGCCGGATGCCCGATTTGGCACGCGCTGGGGTCGACTGCTCGCCCAGCTTTCGAAGCAAGGCTACAAAACTTCCGTGGACGTGGTGTCAGAACATGGAAGCCGCTTCAAGAAAGTCGTGTCCCCGGTCCTCAAGCACGTGGATTACCTGATTCTCAATGAAATCGAGGCAGGCGCAGTGAGCGGTTATCGTATTCGCGATGCCAGAAACAACTTGAACTCCCAAAACCTTCAACAGGCCGCGGCATGGCTTCTAGGACAGGGGGTTCGTGAACGAGTGGTAATTCACTTTCCTGAAGGCGGCTATGCCATGACTCACGAAGGGGATGCCGGTTTTGAGCCTTCGTACCACTTGGAACCGCACGACATCCGTGGCACTGCCGGCGCAGGCGACGCTTTCTGTGCAGGCATGCTATTTGCCATTCACGAATGCTCGACTTTAAAGGAAGCCCTGCGGTTCGCCAACGCATGTGCGGCTTTCTGCCTTAAGGATGCCACCTGCACAGGCAGCGCTCCCACGTTGTCAGCCGTCAAAAAGTACCTCAAATGCGCCCGGCAGAATAAATCGCCGGCCGGGTTTCAACCAATTTGACTCAACGAGAGAAGGTCGAGGTCTCCTGTCCGAGAAACCGTTTTGGGGATCTGCCTGGCACTGAGCGCCCTCGGTGTCGCAGCCGCTTTCGAGGGACGGTGTCGTATCTGCAAAAATCAAAATCCTCAAAGAGTTGATCGCCGGGGATGTCGTCTTGCCCCGTTTCTCCGCTTCTTTGACAATTGCAGATACGACACCGCTACACTCGAGGTTGTTGTTCTGCGGGCAGGCTGAAGCCCTCCCCCACTTGGGGCTGTTGTCCATCCAGCACCGCTGGTCGGACAGTGAGTTCTGCGACAAAAACCAGCCCGCATTCATCACAAGAGCTTGGGGATATGGATCGGGTTCGCCTCCTTCAGCTCTTCAGCCGCGGGAACTCGGTGATGCGGATGTTGGTGCATCCGTAAGGAATCAGGGTCAGCTCCTGCAGCGGCTCGCTTGATTCCTGAAGTTCCGGCGCGATCTCGGCCGCCCAGCCGTGGGCCAGCCGCCAATTCTTAAGCAGTCTTCCCCGAACCCTGGCTGCCATTCCGGCCCCCTCAGGAGAGAAGGGTTTCGATCCGACGGGCTCTTCTTCGAAGCGGAGGCTTGCTTCGGGATTCTTGTCGTCGATGAGCAGGCCGTAATTCCAGGGAGTCGCCGGGCGAACCTCAAAGTCCCCGTGCGGGAGTTCCCGATACGGCTTGTCCACGTTCACGCGCGTCCAGGTTTCTTCCGGAGAGAGCGAGTACACGAGCGGCCCGCGTTCGATTGCAATCGCTTCGTTGTACCTGGAGGTTATTCTGGCTTTCATCGGAAAACGCAGATCGAGCGCGACGGCTCCTGCCCATTCGCGTTCGATGCGATGGAATGTGCCTGGCTTGAGCCGCGTTTGCGGCTGGCCGGCAAGTTGCAGCGTAGCGCCCTCAGCCCATCCGGGCACGCGCAGGACCAGCGGGAAGCGCGCGGCCCGCTCCGTTTTCACGCTGATTTTCAGGGTTTCGCGGAACGGGTAATCGGTTTCAAGAGCAACCTCCACGGGTATCCCTCGCGGCTGGAATCGCACTACGCTGGGCGCATAGGCAATGGCAGCGATCCCCTCGCCGGGAGTTTTCATCCAGAGGTGCGAGCATAACTTCGGCCAGCCCTGGTGCATGTTCGATGTGCAGCAGCCGTAATTCGGTTCTAGACCATAAAGGTTCGATTCGGGCCCGTTCGTCGTCCACATGTGATCGGGATTTATCGTGCACTGCGCCTGGTTGACCTGCTGGTCGTACTGATGCGCCCACATGTCGGGGTTGAAAGGCGCGGGCAGCGCGTTGAACGCGACCCTTTCGAGGCGGTCGCCGATGGCCGGCTCGCCGAATATCGATGCAAGGATTTCGAGCGAGAAGAGGAATTCGACAACCGCGCAGAGTTCAGTTCCCTGGAGCGGATTTTTCCCGGCCAGGCACTCATCTCCGGCGAACATGCCGGTCACTTGGCCGTGATAGCGGTCCAGGATTCCAATCATTTGAGCATGAAATGCGCGGTCGGCCTCGCGCCGGTCCAGGCGCCAGGACAACGCGCCGGCTTTCGCGGCCATGCTGGTGTTGACGACGTGCTTGCCCCATTTCCACAGCCCGCGCCGAGGGGTCGGGACGGTGATGTCTTCACCTCGGTAGAACTCTGCGTAATCGAATCCCTGGGCGCGGAGCTTTCTGCCTAGATCCAGGAGCCAGGCTTCGCCGGACTTCTCGTACATATAAAAGACCGAGATCAGCCCTTCGAACCAGCGGTAACTGCCCCAGTTGTAAAGCGGCGTGCGGTCCATGCCGTCGCGCATCGCGCGCAGGCTCCGTTCCACCGCTTTGAGCGCGCGCGCGTCGCCGGTGGCTTCGTGATATTGCGCGAGCATCTTGTTGGCGAGAAGAATCGCCCACATGTCATAGCGTCTTGAAACTGCATCCAGCGGATAGGGACTGAACCAGCCATCTTCGCGCTGATGCATCACAATGTACTCGATGTAACGCGTGACCTTCGCCTTCAAGGGCGCATCACCGAGAATCCAGGCCAGCGGAATGACTCCGTCCAGCCAGTAGGGTGCCCGCTCCCAGCCCTCCGCCTGGCCTCCAAACCACTGGCTCTGGCCGACATCGGGCCAGAACTCGTCGAGATGGCCGCTCAACCCGTCTGCCTGAATGCGCAGCTGGCGCTGCAGCCAGCCGGCGGCGGATATCGATCCCAGCGGCAGAGGTCGGAATGCCGGTTCGGCCAACCCTGCCCGGACTTCCTGCGCAATGGCGGCGGTGCTGCTGGATTTGGCAAGCCCCGTGGTCGCGATCGTAGCGGCACCAGCGGAAGCCTGCGTGATGAACGTTCGGCGGTCGATCAGAGTCATGGATAGTCCTCCTGACGGCTGATATCCCAGTATAAACCGGGGCCAGGTCTGGAAAATTTACTTTTTGGGGATGAACAATCCAGAGGCTAAGCAGCAATGTGCCAAAAAGTAAACTTTCCAGACCCGACCCCGGTTTCCTTTCTACCGTGAGTGTGTTGATTCCAATTAGCGGTTATCTTCACGCGACTAACCGCCGGCGAGAGGAGGAAAAATGGCGATGACGTCGGCCTCTGCCAGCCTGGTATCGAGATCGTCGAGGGACTTCACATTTCTGCCGTTGTGCAGGATGTTGATGTAGGGCCTTAACTGTCCATCATGTCCCAAAACCTTGGGTAGGAACGCGGCGTGTCTCCTTCCCAGGACCCGAAGCAATCCGCGCACCGTCTCCCCTTCCGGGACAGAAAGTGCCACCTCCGGCCCCAGTAGTTCCCGGAAATCAGCAAACGTCTTGACCTTCACGTTCACGGCGCTCGCTCCCACAACTCGGACAGGCGGGATTCCTCTCGAGCTGAAAAATGTCTGCTTCGACCCGCAGACCGTCCCAGACAAACATGCGATTGAGAAGATTGACTCCTTTGCCCGCCAAAACCTTGATGGCTTCGGTTGCCTGGATCGAGCCGATCACTCCGCACGTGGCGCCGAGGATGGGCGTGACCGCGGCAGACGGCATGTTGTTCCATATGCAGGAAAGACAGGGCGTTTTATGAGGGACGATGGTCGTCACCTGCCCATAAAACTCTCTCACGGCGCCATGGATCAGAGGAATGCCGCGCCGCAGCGCAAGCCGGTTCAGAACGTATCGGCCGGGGAAATCATCCAGAGCGTCCACCAATAGCGAAGCGTCGCCTGCCAGCTCATCCGCATTGCTGTCATTTAGCTTTGTGACTAAAGCGTGGATCTGTATGAGCGGGTTTAGGGAAAGGAGACGCTCCCGTAAAACCGCCGCCTTGGCTTTTCCATCGTCGCGTGCCTGGTAGAAAATCTGCCGATTCAAGTTGCTGATGTCCACAGTGTCGGGGTCCGCGATGCGCAGACAGCCCACACCGGCAGCTGCGAGGTAGCCGCACACGGCTGTGCTCAGCCCGCCGGCACCGGCGACAAAGACGCAGGCCTTCCGGAGTTTTTCCTGTCCCTCCTCTCCGAGCACGGGGATTTGTCGGCTGTATTGGTTCAGTTCAAGCGCAGACAGCATGGCAGAACTTCCCTACGACTTGGAGTATTTCCTCATAAACTGCCCGTGGGTGTAACGGCCGCGCAGGAGTGAGCCTGTGCTGGAAGTGAGCTGGACTCCCTTGCGGAGCAGATTAATATAGAATCCCTCGTTTCTGACTTCGCCAACAAAGATGAAGCCTTTGAGAATTCCTTGGTCCAGAACAAGCTTGTGATGGAAACCCGGTCCGTCTTCACAGCGCACTTCCGGGCCATCCGCTTTTGCCGTGCCTGCTGCCAGGATTGATGTGTCAAACACCCGAAGGATGTTGCGGGAGAAACTTCCTTCAGAGGCAAGCGGCCGGGAAGCCATATTGTAGGCTGCCACCTTGCCCTGCTCGAACGCTTCGGGCCACAGCGCGTTGACACGGAAATCTCCGTACACGATATCCCTGGTCTCGGCCACGTCGCCTGCGGCATAGATGCCTGGGATGTTGGTTTCTTGATGCTCATCCACCTGAACGCCCTGGCGGATTCCGATGCCACTCCCAGCCAAAAATGCCAGACTAGGGGTTACTCCCTTTCCGAATATGACGAGATCGCACACCCTGACCCCACCGGAACTCAGCGAGACTTCCCCGGATGGACGGATGCTTGTGATGTCCGTCAGCTTGTGGACTTCCACACCTTTTTTTGTGAGGTTCTGTTCCAGCAATGCCGATGACGGCTGATCCAGCATGGTGGAAAACACGCGGCCGGAGCTGATCACAAGAGTGATCGTAAATCCCAGTTTGTGGAGGGCATCGCACAGTTCCAGCCCTACGGGACCTGCTCCCGCAACCACGGCGTGCCCCGTCCGTCTCACCTTCAGGAGTTCCCGGATCTTCCGCACATCGGGAAGGTCTCGGATCGTGAATACAAAAGGCAGCCGGCTCCCCTCGATATCCGGCCGGAGCGGAGCGGCGCCGGTGGCGACGAGGAGTTTGTCATAGAAAAACTTCTTTCCTGAAGCAGTCCTCACTTCTTGCTTCTCAGGATTGACCTGGGCTGCTTCTTCTCCCAAGGCAATGTCGACTCCGGAAGGAACTGGTAGAAACAGCTGGTTCTCCTCGACCGCCCCTCTTAAGAGATAAGGCAGTGCGATCTTGGCATAAGGCAGGAATTTCTCTTTGGCCAGAATTGTCACTTGGCTACACTCATCGATGCGCCTCAATGTGGTCGCTGCAGTGAATCCAGCAGGCCCCCCACCGATGATCAAATAGCGCAAGGCCGCCTCCCGTTTTAAGATTACCGATCAGTTCGTGGATGCGTGGGCATGTCGCCAGGAGAACCCTTATCACGAAATACAGGGGTAAAGGGCTAAAGGGGTTTCTTGGGTGAACTTCATCTCCTGTCAGGAACTCCCTCTGCCCCTTTTTCTTCGCGGCTGTTTGTCCTCGTCAAATCTTCAGTCCTAGCGCTTCCAGCTTCTCTTGTGTGGGTACACCCACGGTGTCCCAGCCCCGGAGCGCGTAATATTCAGGCAACATGACATCCAGTCGATTCACGTGCCCTTTGGCTGGCCCGCTTGCGATCGGGTCTTTCAACATTCGCGGCGGAAGCGTGTCGTCCTTGGCGCTGAAGCCGGCCTTCAGGTTGTAAAGTCGCTCTAGATTCCAGATGCGTTCGCCGGCCTTGAGCAACTCCTCGGGGGTGTACACAACACCGGTTGCGGCGCTCAGCAGTTCCGCAATGTCATCGCCGCCCAGCCCGAATGTGGAGAAGAGGCACATGCCCGAAGAATCAATGGCTGCCGTGAGATCCTGGAAGACAATGTCCCATTGTGGCTTGCCTTCCGTGACTAGGTTGTCAAGCTTCACCGGATTTCCGAGAATTTCCACAGCCGTCATATAGCCGCGCACATGGCAGCCGCCGCGGTTGCTGGTCGCGTAGGTGAGCCCCATGCCCTGGAGGGCGCGAGGGTCGTAGGCAGGCATTTCCTGTTTCTTGACGCTCATGGAATATTCCGGATGCCCGCAGCTTTCAGCGAGGCGATAACTCCCCATGGCCAGCCTGTTGCCGAATCCCTCGCCGAGCGCGGCCTTGCGCACCATTTCGACCATGCCGCGGGCGTTGCCGAAATTCAAGGCGATGCCGCCGGTGTCTTCCGCGGTGATCATGCCGTGTTCGAAGAGATCCATGGCACAGGCGACAGTAGCGCCTAATCCAATGGTATCGAGGCCGTATTCGTTGCAGAGGTAATTAGCTTTGGTAATGGCTTCAAGGTCGTCCACGCCGCAGTCGGGCCCAAGTGCCCAGGCGGTTTCGTACTCAGGCCCTTCGCCATGCCCCTGGAACTCAGGGTTGGTAACCCTGGTGGCCCGGCCGCAGCTGATCGTGCAAGAGAAGCATCCTCGCGGCCGTACGAGGAGCTTCTTGGCCAGGGATTCACCCCCAACCTTGTCGGCAGTCGGGAAAGAGGATTCGCGAAAATTCCTCGTGGGCAGCCCGCCGTTCTCGTTGAGAATGTTGATGAGAACAGCCGTGCCGTACAGGCGCAGTCCTGCGCCGCCGACGGGGTGTGCCTTGAGTTTTTCCACGGCTTTGATCATGGCGCTGCGGAATACTTTCGGATCCGGCACACGCACAGCGCCGGTTCCACGCACGGCTACTGCTTTCAGGTTCTTGGAACCCATCACGGCGCCGACTCCCGAGCGTCCCGCCGCCCGGTTGCATTCGTTCATGACGTTGGCCAACAGCGCCAGGCGCTCGCCCGCGGGTCCGATGCATGATACACAAGCCTCTTCGTCTGTGAGCGCGCGAATAGCCTCGGTGGTCTCCGGAGTTGTCTTCCCCCAAATCTGGGAGGCGTCCCGGATTTCGATCTTGTCATCGTGCATCCAGATATACACCGGCTTTTCCGCCCTGCCTTCCACGATGAGCGCATCGTAACCGGCATATTTCAGCATCGCTCCGAACATCCCTCCGGAACTGGAGGCGGCGATGGTGCCCGTGAGTGGTCCCTTGGTGACAACGTTCCAGTGTGATGCAGAGGGAGCATTGGTTCCTAACAAAGGCCCGGCCGCGAAAATGAGTAGATTTGCAGGACTGAGCGGATCGACGGTCGGATCTGTCTCATGGGACATGATGTACGCGCCCAAGCCACGGCCGCCGAGGAAGCTATGAGCCAGTGAAGGATCCAAAATCTCCTTGGTAGTGCTGCCCGTGGTGAGATTGATTCTCAGAATAGTTCCTATCCAGCCGTACATGTTAGCTTACCTCCACATAGGTTTTTTTCAGCTCTCCGGCTAGAGCCTTCTGCCGGCCCCTCACGGCGTCCGTTTCATCCACATACTCGAGTGCATGAACCGGACAGAACGTGACGCATTCAGGTGTACCGCCGCACAGATCGCACTTCAGGATGCGGCGGCGGGAAGCCTCGTAGACGACTGCGCCAAAAGGACAGGCCAGCGTGCACATGCGGCAGCCAATACACTTCGCCTCATCCCAGGCCACACGGTACCTGGCAGGGTCGTGGTGCATCGCGCTCGTGGGGCAGACGGTTACGCAGGGCGCGTCTTCGCATTGCTCGCACGTGGTCGGTACCGAGATCCCTTCCATTTCCCAAGAATGGACGCGGATCCGGGAAGCAGGGAGCCGAAACTCCCCGTCATGGAAAAAGGAGCATGCCAGTTCACAGTTATGACACCCGGTGCACCGATCCGGGTAGATCATCAACATTTTTGCCATCGTCGCCCTCATAAGAAGTGCTGCTGCCGAAGCCATGAAACTTAGTGAACATCATTTTATCTCAGTTGCCCGGCCACCTACAGAAAAATGGGAAACCCGGGACAGTCACCTTTTTTCGCCACTTCTTCTGAAATCTGAAGCGATCGCTGGAGCAAAAAAAGGTGACTGTCCCCGTCGAGTCTCGACCCGATCCCAGGAATGGCAGCGAACGAAACAGCACCGCTGAGCGGACACGAAATTTGCAGGCTTGACGTGCAATGCCCGCTTCGGAGCTACCGCTTGATGGTGCAGCCGAACGTGTTGGTTTCCGTCTGGGGAAGGGGCCGGCCTGCAAGGAGTGCGTCGAGCGCTTCTTCGGCGTAGGGGATTCGCCCGTGCTCGTCGGTGCGTTTGTTGTTGTCGATAGCGCCGCGGTAGCGAAGCGTTCCGGAACTGTCCAGTATGACCACACTGGGCGTGTGAGTGGCGCCCAGCCTCTCGGCCAGCGCTCCGTCCGGGTCCAGCAGAACCGGAAACGGTAGATTCAAGTTCTCAGCGTTTCGCCGTACCTCCACAGGCGACTCGTTCTTATTGGATGCGACGGCGAGAACCACGACTCCTCGATTGCGGTACTTGGCCTGCAGCGCAGCCACACGTTCGTCATAAGCCAGCGAGACCGGGCACTTAAAGGACCAGAACTCCAGCACCACGATCTTTCCGGTGTACTCTTCCAAGGTGTGAACTGTGCCGCCGGCATCCGTCAACCGAAAGCCAGCTACTTTCGCGCCGATCTGCGCGCCCGCAAGAAGAGAATTCAGCGCAGCGAAATTGATGGTGAGGAAAGCAGCGAGCCGGCAAACCGCAAGAATTCTATTCATGACCATATACTGATACGAACGCCGCGAAGAAAAGTTCAATGACTTCGGCAATCGTCCGTTGTTCCCTTACCATCCCGACGCGTACTACATCGCAGCTTCCCCGAGCCACGGAGTCGAGAGCCGCGCGCGGTAAGTTGTCCGCCATCAGGATAGTGCTTTCGCATTCCAAGGTCCAATGCCTTCGGAGGATGAAGATGGGGAGTCACAAAAAACCCGCAGCACCGCTGCGGGTTTTTGGTTACGGGACCCTCAACTGCGTCTATATGAGGGTGGATGAATCATGTATTAAACCAGCAGGTGCCGGCCTTGAATCTGGAGACCGAAGTGGCGCGTATGAATGCAGCATGAGGTGGAGCAGATCCGGCACCGGCGCGTTTATTGCACAGTTGCTCCGCGGTTGTCAAGGCGAAACGGATCTCGTGAATTTGGTGAGGTTCGGGGCTTGTCTTAGGGTCAGGAATCCATGAATTTTACGGACTCACCGCCGCCGCCTGTCATAGCGCTGCGGCACGTGATTTCCGCAGATCCTCTGCTGCCTGTATTCACGCTGCGCGGCCTGAACTCGGTGCGGCGGCAGGCAAAGCGTGTATGCCTGTTATCGTGTGTACCACGTCGCGAGGTAGTGCCTTGCCGGAGGCAGGTAGCCAGCGGGAGGCCCCGCTTAGCTCTTTTCGCAACCTAGGCTCGTGCCTCCGGCTGCAGCCGCTGCAGCAACTCGATCAGCTTCTGGGCGGCCGGTGTTAATGTGCGGTTGCTTTTGACGATGGCGCCGAGCGGGCGCAAAAAGGCCTGGCGCGCCAAGTGCACTTGTGCCAGTGCGCCTGACTGGACCTCCCGCTGCACGCTTAGCAGAGGAACGATGGAGATCCCGGCGCCGATTTCCACGCTGCGCTTGATCGTCTCGATATTGTCCAGTTCCATGACCACTCTGACTTCGACGTTGTGAGCGCGAAAGATCTGATCGATGGCTCGCCGGCTCGGGATGTCCCGCTCGAAGGCCACGAAATTCTGCCCATTGAGCTTGCGCACGTCAATCTGCCGGAGCTTCGCGAAAGGATGCTGGGGCGGGCAGATCAGGATCAACCTGTCGGCTGGGAGCGGGATCACCTGAATTCCTCTGCGTGGTTTGGGATACGTGACGATGCCGATGTCCACCTCTCCCTTCTGGCATTCCTCGTAGACACGGTTGGCACGGCTGTACTCCACATGGAGTTTGACCTTGGGGTACGTTTTCAGAAATGTCCGGATCACCAAAGACATCTCGTAGAGTCCGACGCTGTAAATCGTCGCGATCCGCACTGTCCCCGTGGTTTCTTCCCCCATCGACTTCAACTGCAGGTCTATGCGCTCGAATCGATCCAGGATTTCGCGTGCGCCTTCATAAAGAATCCGCCCGGCCTCCGTCGGGTAGACGGACCTTCCCTGGCGCACCAGCAGGGGCGCGTTGAACCGGGATTCCAGGACACGAATCTGCTGGCTGACCGCCGATTGGGTTATAAAGTTCCGGACCGCCGACTGCGAAAAGCTGCCGCTCTCCACTAGATCGCAAAAGACCTTGAGAGTCTCCACCTGCATAGGCGCTCCGCCGCACTGTCCGGCATGGCGAACCGGCCCCTGAGTTTCAGACAGTCCGCGTGACGGCGGCACGGGATCCCTTCGGCGGGGGCTGCTGTACCGTCCGGAACCGGGACCGTGAGGGAGCGGGTAGTGAGCGGCTAAACCCCACGGATTGGCAATGCCGCAAGAGACTTGCTTACGCGCGGCTCTCGAAGTGCGCCCGGGAGAATTTGTTTTCCCCCCGAACTGCCTGAATCATGATTAGATCTGCTAATTCCAAATATCATTCTTATTCATTTCACTTATTTTCGCAAGAATCCTATAGTCCGTACGGATCATAAATCAAGGGTTCGTGCAGGTCGTCTGGTTCCCGCTTCGGCGGAGGGCGACGATAGGATTTGCCTCATTTTCATACTTTTATACCGAGAGGCAACGCGGGACCCGGGATTTGGGCTGGGTCTCGATGATTTAAAACGAGAAGGCTGCGTTTTGCTGGGAGGAACGAGCCTTCTCGCTCCAGGGCGCCCCGGCGGGGGCGCCCTCTTTATGTGTGCCGGATTTTCCGCCGGCCGTGACATTCCTCTGCTATTCATTCCACAAATACACCCACGCATCGTAGCGGCCTTACAGTGCAACAGCTCGATGAGGCCTTCGTCTTGTGCGCAGACGCCCCTGCTCAGATCTTGCTGCCGACTACGGCGAAATCAGGAGCGCGCACTCTGCAAGGACGACCTCGTGCCTGTGTCACCGACTTTACAGAGCGCCTCAGATAAGAAATTACGCAACTAATCGAAACTAAATCGGTTCGCGCCACGCTTTTTCAAGCTGTTTCAAGGGGTCAAGGGACCCAGGGGTAAAGGGTCCGACATGATTTTCTTCCCTTTGTCCCTTGACCCCTTTGCCCCTTCACCCCTTGAGTTAGCGAGCGACGCGAGCTAAGTTCACCCAAGGGGATCCATGATTGGACTGTACAAACGGGTTTGAAGCTGCATACTCTATAGTTGCCAAAGGAAAGTGCGATGAAATGGCGCCTCCTATTTTCTCTTGTACTCCTGGTCATCGGCAGCGCCGGCAGATTACCAGCACAGTCGGCGGCCGCCGACAAGACCGCGGCCGGCGTCAGGGGCACTCCTTTGCGAGACGTCGCGGCGCCGTTGCGTGACGTGTGGCTGCGCTTCCACGAAACCGACCTGTGCCTGGGCCTTGACACCGTCTTTGTATTCCAACCCAAGGGAATGGAGATATGGTGCCGAGTGGAAGACGAAAAAAGCTACCAGGTGCTCTCCGCTATGGTTGAACCTCTGCAGCACTCCTACCGGATAGAACTGTACGCGACGCACCCCAATCGTGAAAAAAAGCCTTATACTCCCGAGGACAATGATCCTCTGCCGAGTCTCTCAAACAATGCCGAGCTGCGCCTCTACTTTCGTGATCCCTTCTATAGGAGTCCGGGCACCGACGACCTGGAGAGCCTGCTGCGCCGTGACAACATCGATCCTGCAACAAAGCACAGCATGAAATTGTTTGGCGATCAGATTCTGGAGTGGGCGCAAAAAATGGAGCGGCTGGCCCGTGACCTTCCCTCGCTGGGCGGGGCCGGGTACGGTGCCAATGCGGTTCCCGGCATCCAAACTCGCGCACGCGGAGTTTCCCTCGAACATGTCCGTGATGTGGGGAAGTATGCGGAAAGGCTTGCGGAGAATCTCAGCCATGCTTTTCCACGGGGGGCAGGCCGAACTCCTTCCCCCGCACCGGCGAAGAATGCGCGCGGAGGCTCAGCGTCTCCCTTTGACAGCGCCCTTGAGATTTCTACCAAGGCACAGGATCTAGCGCAGCGCGTCGTGGTCTTCCTGTACCCACAGGCACACACCGTGAACTTGGCCGATTTGCGGCAGCCCGGCCTGATCGATTCGCTGAAAGCTTTGCAGAAGACGGCGTCCAATTTCGAGAGCAACAGCCAGAAGAGCCGTTAGACTTTGTGGTGAGAGGAGTGCGCAGTCGAACCTTTGAGAACTCCGAGAATGGAAACCATGTCAGAGCGCGAAGAGACACTGAGAGTTGGCTTTTTATCCTCGGGCAGAAGGAGAGGTGTGCCCATTGACAAAGGGGGGCCTTATAAGTGTTTGCTGCGCCGATAGACGTCTCTTCGATGACCGACCTTTACCACTACCACGATCACTTCGTCGTCCTTTATCTCGTAGATGATCCGATAGTCTCCTTGGCGGACTCGGTATTTTTCCTGTCCTGAGAGTTTCTCGATTCCTGCGGGCCGGGGTTCTTCCGACAATGAGTCAATCGTAGCAAGAATCCTTCGAAGATCCCGATTCGGGATTCGTCGTAAATCTTGGGCAACGGATTTACGGAAGACAACCTCATATCTTCCCATGCTTCTTGAGGTCCTTCAGGAGTTCTTCGTAGCTGATCAGCGGTTCGTTCACTCGCTCCTCGAATGCAGCCAAATCCTCTTGGTCTTCCTGGAGAGCCTGCCGGACTGCCTGGTTTACCAGATCGGAAATGGAGCGTCGGGTGTGCGCGGCCTTCAACCGCAGTGCTCGATGCAGGTCGGGCTCGAAGTAGATCGTAGACCGAGTTGCCATATCGCTCATGCGTCAGTTCCTCCGCCCCAGAGTTTAACGCTATGGCATTATGGCGTCAAGACGCTATCGTACCAACACCAGCAGCTAACGCAAAGTGCACAGAACTTGCGAAACAGTTGGTCGGGCGTCGGCAGTGTATCCGGAACCCCTGCCAGCCTGGAGGCCTTCATCCAGCTGAAATCCCTCGGAGGCCCTCCCGATGCGGTGGGACTTGCGTGCGCGAAAATCGATCAACTTGACGTGCTCAACCATGACGAATCCGGTGACTTCCGGGCGGTTGAGAATGGCGATGTGGAATGGGAACCCCGGATCTTTGTTGGTCGGAAAAAAGCTGCCTGTCGTCAATTTCGCCGTATAATTGGGATGCCGCTTGGATCGAGCCACGACCGAGACGGTGCTTATCAACGCCTTCTCCTCTCGACGGGCAGAGAAGAGGCATCTTACTCGACGGAGAAGATAGCCATGCCGACCGCCCCCAGTCCCGACCGGCAGAAAGTCACTACCCTTAGTTTGGCTGCCAAGAAGAAGCGCGGCGAGCCGATCACGATGCTTACCGCTTATGATTATCCGACCGCGCTGGTTCTCGACCATGTGGGGATCGATTCGATCCTGGTCGGGGACTCGCTCGGCATGGTAGTGCTGGGTTATGAAAATACCCTGTCGGTCACCATGGAGGACATGCTGCACCACTGCAAGGCGGTTGCCCGAGGCGCCCGCTTTGCTCATTTGATCGGCGACATGCCCTTCATGTCGTATCAGGTTTCGACAGCGGAGGCCGTCCGGAATGCTGGCCGCTTTCTGCAGGAAGCCGGGATGGACGCGGTCAAGCTGGAAGGCGGCCGCGAGGTGGCGGCCGCAATTGAAGCGATCGTGGCTGCGGGCATCCCGGTGATGGGGCACCTCGGGTTGACGCCGCAAAGCATCCACAAGCTCGGCGGGTGGAAAGTTCAGGGAACATCGGCCGCGACTGCGCGTCGATTGGCGGAGGAAGCCCACATTCTTGAAGGCGCCGGCTGCTATGCGGTCATCCTGGAGGCAATCCCCGACCGGGTTGCGGAAGTGATCACCCAACGGCTGCGTGTTCCCGTCATTGGCATCGGCGCGGGCGCAAACTGCGACGGACAGGTGCTGGTCAGCAACGACCTGCTCGGGTCGTTCGATCGCTTCACGCCCAGATTCGTCCGCAAATACGCCGACCTGCGCGCTGTAATGGAGCAGGCCTTTCTCACCTTCGTGGAAGACGTCGCGGCGCGCCGTTTTCCCGCTCCCGAGCACTCGTACTCGATCACAGACGAGGAATTCGAGGCACTGTTGCGTGACCTGCGCATGAAACCCCGCAAGTGGCGGGTGGTGGTTTGAGGCCAGCGTGTCTTCGTCCGAGACCAATGTGCATCTGACGATTGTCGGCACGGGCGCGATGGCCTGCCTGTTTGGAGCGCGGCTGGCGCCGGTGGCCCGGGTCACGCTGACGGGTTCGTGGATGGACGGGATCGCTGCAATCCGCGCATCCGGGATCGTGGTCGAAGGGTTCCATGAACGCACGGCCGCACGCGTGGCAGCGGTTGCATGGGGCACGCCTACCGAACCGGCGGATCTGGTTCTCGTCCTCGTCAAGGCCTGGCAGACCGACGAAGTTGCCCGTCACCTTGAGCGTTTGTTGAAGCCCGGAGGAGCCGCACTCACGCTTCAGAACGGTCTTGGCAACCTGGAGGCGCTGGGACCACGGGCCTGCCTGGGGGTGACGTACGAGGGTGCGACGCTGCTCGGACCGGCGCGAGTGCAGCCGGGAGGAACGGGACCCACTTGGATCGGCGGACCGGAGTGGATCGTCCGCCTGTTTCAACGAGCCGGGATGGCGGCAGAGCAGGTCCGGCCGGAGCAAGTCGATAGCTTGCTCTGGGGCAAGCTCGTCGTCAATTGCGGGATCAACGCATTGACGGCAATCCTCCGCGGCCGCAACGGCGAGCTGCTTCGGCGACGGGATGCCGTGGTCCTGATGCAGCGCGCGGCCATGGAGTGCGCAGCAGTAGCGGAGGCAAGAGGTATCCCTCTGCCATTTCCAGACCCTGCTGAGAGAGCCCGTGAGGTGGCGCGCCTGACGGCCGGCAACCGTTCTTCGATGTTGCAGGACGTGCTACGCGGCGCGCCCACCGAAATTGAGGCGATCAACGGCGCAGTGGCACGCTGGGGCAAACGTCTGGGTGTGCCGACGCCCGTCAACGAAGTATTGTGCCGGCTGGTGCGCGCTTTGGCATGGACGCCACCCGCTGCGCCCGGCGCAGGAGTCTAGAATCAGTGCAAACGGTAATGCATATCTCCGATCTGCGAAGGGTGCGCGCTTCACTCCCGGGCACTTTCGGATTGGTGCCGACTATGGGAGCGCTTCATGAAGGCCACCTCTCGCTTGTGAGCAGGGCCAAGTCTGAGTGCGATCACGTGGGCGTGAGCATCTTCGTCAACCCGGCGCAGTTTGGCGCAGGCGAAGACTTGAGCCGGTACCCGCGTGACCTGGATCGTGATCTCAAGCTGCTGGAGCCGCTGGGAGTGGACGTAGTGTGGGCCCCGGCCCCGCAGGTTGTTTATCCGCCAGCTTTCCAAACCTGGGTTACGGTCGAAGAGTTGTCCAGGGGCTTGGAAGGTGGGCAGCGGCCCGGCCATTTTCGCGGTGTCGCCACGGTCGTGGCGAAGCTGTTCAACCTGTTCGTTCCCGATAAGGCCTATTTTGGCCAGAAGGACGCGCAGCAGGTCATGGTCATCAAGCGCATGGTAGAGGATTTGAACTTCCCCGTCGAGATCGTGGTTTGCCCAACCGTGCGCGCGACGGACGGGCTCGCGCTCAGCAGCCGTAATGCTTACCTCGGCCCGGAGGAACGGAGAGCGGCGACGGTCCTTTTCCGTGCGCTTTCGGCCGCCCGAGCTGCATACGAAAACGGCGAGCGCAATGGCGGGTCCCTGCGCGCCGCCATGAGAGCGATCCTCGATGCGGAACCGCTGGCGCACGTAGACTACATCTCTGCTGCGGATCCTGAGACTCTGGCCGAAGTGGATCGAGCCGATGCCGGCGTTCTGCTCTCGCTGGCGGTGCGCATCGGCTCGACGAGGCTCATCGATAACTTCCTTCTTTTTCCAGGGGATGCTCATGCTGCTCGCCATTGACGTCGGCAACACCAACATAACGCTGGGCCTCTATGACGGCGACCGGCCGGGAGCGCGCTGGCGCGTCGCTACAGACCATGCGCGCATGCCGGACGAGTACGGCATCATGCTGATCCAGCTCTTACAGCATGCCGGCATCTCCCCGGGCGATGTCCACGCGATCGCCCTGGCCTCCGTGGTCCCGCCGCTGACGAACACCCTTGTGCAGGCCTGCCAGATCTATCTGGGGAACGCGCCTCTGGTTGTGGATGTGGGGATGAAGACGGGAGTGCGGGTGCGGGTTGAGGATCCCCGACAGGTGGGCGCAGACCGGGTTGTGGATGCGGCGGCCGCCCACAAGCTCTACGGCGGACCCGCGTGCATTGTCGATTTCGGCACCGCCACGACCTTCGATGCAATCTCAGCCAGCGGCGAATATCTCGGCGGCGCGATTGCGCCCGGGATCGGCATTGCCGCCGAAGCCCTGTTCCAGAGCGCAGCGAAGCTGCCAAAGGTCGATCTTCGGCGTCCGCCCTGCGCTATCGGCCGGAATACAGTTCATTCCATCCAATCGGGCTTGCTGTTTGGATATGTCGCTTTGGTCGAGGGGATGGTGGCTCGTTTCGAGGCCGAGTTGGGTCCGAAAATGAAGGTCATCGGGACAGGATGGCTGGTGGAGCTTATCGCCAGGGAAACCAAAGTGATCGGGATCTTGGCGCCCTGGCTGACGCTGGATGGCCTCAAGATCATCCACGACCTGAACTGCAAGTAAGAAACACGGGAACAAGCCGCCGAGGTGCGCAGACTCGAAGAAATCAGGCTTCTCCCCGGGGCTATGAGTCTTCGAGTCTGGGCGATGCTTGGACGTTTGCTGCGTTGGTGGTACCTTGAACACCTCGTGTCAAATGGGGAATTGAAAATGGAAACGCCTGAGCTTTTGAGCGAGAGTGAAATAAAAACTGCGCAAGGCCGGTATCCCAGCCAGATCGTGCTGCGCCGGGTCAAAGAGAAGACGTATGCCACCCACTTGAAAGTCCTCCCACCGGACGCTGAGCCCTACTTCATACTCGGCAGCTACTTTTTCAACCTGGAAGAAGCAAAAGCAGATTTCGAACGCAGAAAGCTCGAGTTGGAAGGCTTGCCGCAAAAGTCGTCAGCGGATCAGCCTGACTTGGGGATATTGCCGGAATGAGTCGAAGCGATAGATTTCTCAAGGCCTGCCGTCTTGAGCCAGCGGACTGCACCCCCGTGTGGCTGATGTATGAGAACCGCAAGCTCTGGGATCAACTGATGGCGAAGCTTGCCCGGCTTGTCAGTTCCTTCCTGCTGGCGCAGACACGCGCCGGAGCCCAGGCCGTCCAACTCTTCGACTCCTGGGTCGGCTGCCTGAGCCCCGCTGACTACCGAGACTACGTGCTACCTCATACGCAAAGGGTTTTCGGATCGCTCAAGAATGTCGGCGTTCCCAGCATTCACTTCGGGACCGGCACCGCAGATCTGCTGCCGCTTCGTCCACGAAATTCGGTGACAGTATCTCATGCGCGATTCGCGCACCCAAGCGCATGAAAAAGCGCACGGGCTGAAGCCCGTGCCCACTTGAGATCTCTGAGGGTAACATATAGTGGGGACGGGCTTTAGCCCGTCCGCTGCACCGTCTATTTTCAAAGCAGGCGCCGAATTGCTTGATTGGTTTTGCCCGGATGCAACCTTCTTCAAGCAATTCGGCGCCTGTCACCGAATTTCAATGCATCAGCCAGTTCATGGCCGTGTCGCGCCGCGCGTTGAGCAGGTTCTTGTCGTACATCAGGTCGACATCGACCACGCGCGGCGGATTGTTCAAGACGGAAAGAGGCGCCGAAGTAATGGCGCCACCCTGAACGGCTACCATCTTCCCATATTCTTTGCGCACGGCCAGGCTTACAGCCGTCGTGCCGAAATAAAATCCCATCTTGACGTCGAACGCCGACGGGTCGCCGCCGCGTTGCAGGTAGCCCAGTTTTTCTGCGATGGTTTCGAGTCCGGTGCTGGCCTTGATCTGATCGGCCAGGATCTCTCCGATCCCTCCCAGATGAACATGGCCGAAGGCATCGGTTTCCCGACGTCGCGCCACGACGCGCCCGCCTTGTTCTCTCGCGCCCTCGGCGACAACGATCAGCGTGTAACGCGACTTGAGCTTGGTGCGCTCGTCAATCAAGGCTACCAGGTGGGAGATTTCGAACGCGTACTCCGGAATGAGGATGAAATGTGCGCTGGTCACGATTCCGCCGGCCATGGCCAGAAAGCCGGAGTGGCGCCCCATGACCTCGATGACCGCCGTCTTGCGGTGGGAGCCCGCTACTGTCCGGGCGCGATCGATGAGCACCTTGATGTTGTTCACGGCGCTGTCGAAACCCAGTGAGTAGTCCGTGCCGGGAAGATCAAGATCGATGGTCTTGGGGATCCCTACCACTGGGATGCCGTAGCGCTGATAGAGTCTGTTGGCCACCCCCAGAGCATCTTCCCCACCAGCGACGATGATCGCGTCCAACCCCAGAACTTCTATGTTGCGCACAATGGCCGCGCTCTTATCCTGCTTGTTGCCCATCTCATCCTTCACGCTGAATGGATTGGTTCGGGATGTACCGATCGCCGTGCCGCCGTCGCGGTCGATCTTGCGCACGACAGGCGGAGTCAACACCTGGACGTAGCGATCGTCCTTGATCCCCTTTTTGGGGTCGAGCATCAGAAGGCCTTCCCAGCCTTCTTTGATGGCGATGACTTCAATTGGATTCCTCTGTCGATCACGCGCGCTGTGGCAGATGGCTCCGTACACAACCCACTTGATCGCGGCATTCAGTCCCGGGCAGTCTCCGCCACCGGTAAGGATTCCAAGTCGCTTCTTTTTCATTGGTTCCTCCTTTCAGGCGCTGATCCGGCAGCGCACATGCCGCCTGGTACTCTAAAGGTTGGAAGTCTCGAGCGCGACGCGCCGGGTTAGTCGAAAACCACCGTTTGCAGTGTGGTGATTTCGATCGTTTTGCCGCAGCGCGGGTTTTTGCAGCGCAGTTTATCATCGAGACGGACACGGTAGTTGCGGGCTTTGGCAAAACGGGCGCGATCTCGTTCGTCAGCGCGCGGCGGCAGGCTTGCCTTCTTGGTTCGGCGACGCCAGCGGATGGGATACTCCAGGGTTTCGCGACACTTCGGACAATGGATTTCGGCAGGCACTACCTCATCCTTTTCGTTGAAGAAATCTCGTTCTTCCATCTGTCCATCCTGTTCAATGTCAAAGTGAATAATATACCTGAGTGGGGAAAACAAAACCGCAAAGACCTCCAAAACCACGGGGAATCTTTACCAGCTCTTCGAGCCCCTCGCAGCTCGCACCCTAGCACCCCGCCTCTGCACCTAATGGCAGCACATTTCGGAATCACCCCCTTGCTATGAACTACTTGTTGTAGAATCTCAACGTCATGGACTTCATCCGCAGGTTATTCTCAGACAGCGAAGGGCCATCGGAACGCCAGATCACCCGGGGGCTGAAGCAGGTCATTCAGACCCATGGGGATCCGGCGACACGGGTCGCCGCAATGCAGCGCCTGGCTAGCTGGAAGACGGCCGAAGCGGCCTCGGCCCTTCTCCGCCGCTTCACGGTTCAGGTTCCCCAGGAGACTATGGACCTGGAGGAAAAGCAATACACCGTGCGGCTGCTCACCGAGATGGGACGCATTGCCGTAGAACCCATTTTGAACTATCTGCGCACGGAGGCGGAGGTTACCTGGCCGGTTCGGGCGCTGCGCGAGATCCTGCCCCGTGAAGAGTATATTGCCGCTCTGAAAGGCACGCTGGAGCGCCTCGGAGGCGCGTACACACGCTGGCCGGAAGCGAAGGTCGTGCTGATCGAACACCTCCCCGACGAAGCATTCCTGCAGGTGCGGGAAATCTTCCTGCGCTTCCTGGAGGATGAGGACGACGATGTCTGCATCGCAGCCGCTGACTATCTGGTGCGTAACGGAGACGATGAGGTGCGGGAACGGTTGATCGAGACGCTCCTCAACGCGGAGTTTCGCCCTAGAGTGCGCGGCCACATCTTCGAGTTATTCTGCGATCGGGAGTGGGCCGTAAAGGGCTACCGCAAGAAGGTCGAGGAAGTGATCCAGGAGCCGTTTTATCTCACCGCCAAGGGAACGGTAAAGCGCCGCGCCGTCTGATCCCGCAAAATTGAACTGCAAAGGCTTCCGAGGACCCGAAGAAATACCCTCAAGCCCTTTATGGTTTTAGAGGTTCTCCCAGTTTGTTTTTACTATTTGCTGTGTAATATAGGCTCCAAAATGGAAGCGCATCCTGGTTTAGCAGAAAGGCGCACGGCAGCGGCTTGGAGGATCGCCTTCGTGGTCCTCTGCGTGCTGATCGCAGAGTGGGCCTTCCCTCCGCTCTTTGGCCACCACCCCTGGACGTTTAACGTGCCCATTGTCGTCATTCTAGCCTTTGGATTCCTCACTCATCGAGCGCTCGATGAAAGGGCGCCAGAACTGGGCTTGCGTCTGGACAATTTCCTTCATGCAGCGCGTTTGCTCGCGCCCCCGCTGTTTTTTATCATCGTTGTGCTCGTATTCATCGGATATTGGATGGGCTCTCTTGGGATGCCCCGGCTATCTGCCGACTGGCGCCGCCTCCAGACGTTCTTATGGCTGCTCTGGTGGGGACTCCTGCAGCAATATGCCCTGCAAGCTATCATCAACCGCCAAGCCCAAATCATCTGGGGAAAGGGAGTTCGCAGCCTTTTCGCTGTGGCCTTGATCTTCGCGGCGCTTCATCTGCCGAATCTTCCGCTGGTGCTCGCAACTTTTGTGGGAGGTTGTGTCTGGGCTTCTGTCTATCAGCGTGCCCCAAACCTACTCGCACTGGCACTGTCACACTGCGTGATGAGTATGATGCTGATCTGGACACTCCCTCCCTCGATTCTTCACGGAATGCGAGTAGGGGCCGGCTACCATTAGAATCAAAAGCGGCGCCGGCTGCGCTGGCGCGATTGCTGTAATCATCTGCGCGGACTCAGTCCAGGGTTTTTCGAGTTCCTCCTATAGTGGCGTTCCAAGATCGAAATCCGGTCTTGGTGGTTTTTTTCACTATTTGCCCAAGAAGTCTTCGAGCGCCTGGTTGAAGGCCTGGGGTTTTTCCAGGAACAGGGCGTGGCCGGCATCCGCGATCACTTTGAGCTCCGATCCGGGTATTTTCGACTGCATGTACTCGCCGGCCAGCCTGTTGTCCTGGGAAGTGACAATCAGCGTGGGCACGGATATCTGGGCAAAAGCGGAGCGGCGATCTCCGCTGATCAAATCGAAGAGAAGCGCAATCACCGTGCCGGTGGGAGTCTTGAGGCTGCCGTCGCTCAACCCCTTGTACACGACTCCGGGCTGCTGGGACTTAAACATGCCGTGCACCAGTTGATCGGTTGCCTTAGCCCGATCGTCTTCCATGGCAAGCGCGGTGTCTCGGGCCGCCTGCAACGCAGCGCGGCTTGGATAGTCCTTTTCATTGAAGCCGGGCGGGGCCCAGTCTACGAAAACGAGCCGATCTGGCTGAAGGGTTTCCGAGCTGGAGACATATTCCAGGAGCGCGACCGCGCCGGCCGCCCAGCCAACGAGGGTGCAGTGTTCGAGTTTCAGCTTTTCAAGAAAAGCGTGAAGATCGGCCGCCTGCTGGTGGTAGGTGTTACCTCCTTCGGTTTTGGTGGTGAGGCCCTGACTGCGCGGATCGATTGCTATCACGTGGAATCCGCGGGAGGCGAAGTACGGAATCTGCTCTTGCCAGACCTCCGCGGTCATCGCCAGGCCGGGAAGGAAGATCAGATGACGATCGCCCGATCCACTTTCGAGATAGTGCGTTTTTATGTCGCCGACCTGGACGGAAGCATCCTTCCACGTTTTCTCGGCGCCTGTGAGGCTTGATACCAGCAACAGGATTGCTGCCGGAAGGCTCACCAAACCGATTTGCTTGCGCATGTTCCCTCCAATACCGTGAATACCCGGAAGCTGTGAGTTGACTGCTCGAGGCATAGTCGAACCTAGCTCGCTTCGCTCGCCAACTTTAGGGGTCAAGGGCCAACAGGGTCAAGGGCCAAAGGGAAAGAAGTCAGTTGGGATCTCTTGCCCCTATGCCCCTTGGCCCCTTGAGAGAACTCGAAAAAACGTGACGCGAACCAATTTAGTTTCAATTGGTTGTGTAACTTCCGAGATGTAAATATTAACTGCTGTTTCTCGTTGGCTCTAGCGCAAAGATTGCGAATTCTGTATCCTAAATTTTCGCACCCCGCTGTTGGGATGCGCTGCCTGAACCTCTAATACGCAAAGACACAAGGGCAATCATTGATGCGTTCTTTGGGCCTGCGGGTCTTTGTGGTGAACTTCTGATGCGCACGAGCGGCATATTGTTACATCCCACATCGCTTCCGGGCGGACATGGCATTGGCGACCTCGGCGACTGGGCCTTCCGGTTTGCTGATTTTCTATCCGACAGCGCTCAGGGCCTGTGGCAGGTGCTGCCGCTCGGTCCGCCGGCGGAAGCCAACTCCCCCTACAAGGCGTGTTCGAGCATGGCGGGCAATCCGCTGCTGATCAGTCTGGACTCGCTCGCGCGCCAGGGCCTGCTCTCGCGTGCTGACCTTGATGGGGCCCCGGCGTTCCCGGACGATTTGGTGGACTTCGACGCGGTAGCTGCCCTCAAGTGGAAGCTCCTCAAAAAGGCGGCGCACGCCTTCTTCGCGCACGGCTTGCCTGCAAGCCGGCAGGAGTTCGAGCAGTTCTGCGCCGAGAAGGGATTCTGGCTCGACCGATTTGCGGAGTTCGCAGCCCTAAGGGACGCGAACGGCGGCACTCTCTGGACGAAGTGGAGGCGAAAGCGAGCTCCGAATCCGCAAGACGTGCGCCTGCACAAGTATGTCCAGTTTGAATTCTTCTGCCAGTGGCGAGCCCTCAAGAGATATTGCAACGAGCGGGGCATCCGGATTCTGGGTGATTTGCCGATCTTTGTCGCCCTGGACAGTGCGGATGTCTGGGGAAACCCTGAGCTGTTCGACCTCGACGAGCACGGCAGCCCGCGAACGGTCGCAGGCGTCCCTCCCGACTATTTCAGCGCGACCGGCCAGCTATGGGGGAATCCGCTGTATCGTTGGGATGCCATGGAGCGGGGCGGCTATCAATGGTGGATCGACCGGATTCGGTGCATGCTGGAGCACGTCGACCTGATACGGATCGATCACTTCCGCGGGTTTGAGAAGTACTATGAAATACCCGCCGGTTCGAAGAACGCGATCCATGGGCGTTGGGTTGAGGGGCCGGGAGACCGGTTTTTTGCGGCGATCTCCTCGGTTTTCGGGAAGCTCCCCTTCATCGCTGAGGATCTGGGTCTGATCACTCCGGAGGTACTTGCCCTGCGCGACCGCTGGGGGTTTCCCGGCATGCGGATCCTGCAGTTCGCCTTCGGCAACGAATCGCCCCTGGACCCGTTCAAGCCGCACAATTATATCCGCAACTGCGTCGTCTACACGGGGACCCACGACAACGACACGACCGTGGGTTGGTTCCGAGCGAAGAGCCCAGGGGATGCCACTCAGACCGAGGCGCAGATGCAAGCGGCGCACGCGTTTGCCCTGCGCTATCTCAACAGCGACGGATCCGAAATCCACTGGGATTTCATCCGCGCTGCGGTTTCCTCGGCGGCTGATATCGCCATTTTCCCACTCCAGGACGTTCTTGGATTGGGCTCGGAGGCGCGCATGAACCAGCCCTCGAGTTCAGAGAACAACTGGCGCTGGCGGTTTCTGCCGGAACAGTTGAAGCTGGAACTGGGCTCCAGGCTCCGAGAGCTCAATCGAACATACGGGCGTCTCAACTCGTGAGCCGGTGAAGAGGCGACATACTGCTTTTCCGGTCTTTTCGTTTCAGTTGCGCCGTGAAAGCCCGCAATGCGAAATGTTCCCTTTTTACCTTGAGCTTACTTTACTGCTGCCTGCTGCTGATAGACAGGCGCGCACCAATCTAAATACTTAGCAACGCGCCCGCGCACCACATTAAAGTAGAGCTCGCGCAAACGCTGGGTGATCGGGCCCATCTTCCCTGTGCCGATTGGGCGATGATCTACATCGGCAATGGCAGCCACCTGAACGCCGGTGCCGCAAAAGAAAGCTTCTTCGGCGAGGTAGACTTCGCTCCTGTCGATGGAACGTTCTACTACCTCGATGCCAAATTCATCGCGCAGCAGCTGCATGACCGTGCGACGAACGATGCCTTCCAGGATGTTGTCGGTCACGGGCGGAGTGCAGGCGACTCCCCGACGGATTATGAAGACGTTCGCCGCTGAACCCTCCGCAACGTGGCCGTCCTGGTTCAGCACCAGCGCTTCGTCGTAGCCGGCGTTGTGCGCTTCCGTCTTGGACAAGGCCGAGTTGACGTAGGCGCCCGAGATCTTGCCGCGCGCAGGGATCATGGTGTCCTCCACGCGCGTCCAGGAAGAGCTGCCGACGATCGTTCCCTCTTCGTTTCGCAAATAAGAACCGAACGGGATTGCGGCCATCGTGAAATCGGCAGTGAGATCATGAAGGCGCACGCCGATCACTTCGTCGGTGAAATAAGCCAGGGGACGGATGTAGCAGTCGGTGCGATAGTTCTCGGCCCGCAGGAGATCGATCACGAGACGTGTGAACTCCTCTTTGGTATACGGCAGCTTCATGCACAGAAGCTTTGCTGACTCGATAAAACGCTGGAAGTGATCGAACGGGCGGAAGACAAACAATTGCTTCGCTTCATTGTTCCAAAAACCACGGATGCCGCCGAAGACGCCGGTGCCATAATTAAAGGTGTGGTTCAGAACCCCGATTCTTGCTTCGCTATAAGGGACGATGCGACCTTTGAAGAATGCGAAATTTGGCAGGGTCACGATTGAATCCTCCTCGGAATGCAGTAAACAAGACTCAGTGCGGCAAGCAAACGCAACGTCGCACCACTCTATCACATCTTTGAGGTTTCGGCGCAACTCCGCCGCATGCCGCGGCAAGATCCGCAACGAAATTGGTGACGGCCACCTTTTTCACCCGGGATATCTCGATGGGTGGATCAAAGGTCCGCTGAAAAAAGGTGGCCGTCACCAATTTCGTGGATAGCCGGGGCTTCCGGGCATAAAATCGGCCTTGCAGCCTGGCTCATGAGGATTTCGAGCTGCAATGGTCGATGGAGATTGACGCTATGGGCAAGGGAGATCTCCGCACAAGACGTGGAAAAATCTACCGCGGCACTTTCGGGAAAACACGGCCGAGGAAGAAGAAGCAGGCGCGTAGCAAGCGATAGCCTGAAGTCCGCACGGACCCGGCAAAGCGGCGGCCCTGCGTGTCGGGACCGTACAGGACACTTTTTGTTTCATCGGGCCGTCTGACAATTGTCGCGAGATAGCTTTGCCGCAAATTCCACAAAATATCTTGGAGATATTTTGTGGAGTCTCTGCCGAGGAGGCTCGAGTGGCCAAGTCGGAGTGTCCGGTAACGCCAGGGGTGAGGTTTCTGCGGGAACGGAGGATCGATTTCGTGCCGCACCTCTACAAGTATCAGGAGCATGGAGGCACCAAGGTGGGAGCCGCCGAGCTCGACCTGCCGGAGCATGTTCTGGTCAAGACGCTGGTCATGGAGACGGATCGGCACAAGCCGCTGCTCGTGCTGATGCATGGGGATTGCGAGGTTTCCACCAGGAAGCTCGCGCGCCTCATGGGCGTGAAATCCGTGTCGCCCTGCGATGAGCGGACAGCCGCCAGGATCACCGGATACTTCTTCGGCGGCACCAGCCCATTTGGCACACGCACGCGCTTGCCCGTCTATGTGGAAAGAACGATCTTCGATCTGCCGCGGGTTTTCATAAACGGAGGCAAACGGGGACTCCTTGTTGAGATAGCCCCTGGAGCATTGTACGAGGTCCTTCCCATCACTGAGGTCGAGGTCGCGATCCATTCGGAGAGGGGCTGGAGCCGGATGAAACGCGATAAGACCGCCGGAGAGACACGGGTAAGCGCAGACACCGTACCGGATGATCCCGATTCCCTTGAGAGATGAATCGGGTTATAATAGCCTGCAAATGCTAAATATCCTGCGCCTTCGCAGCAGTCGGCGTCCGGATCAAATGGGCTGGGCGGAGCTTGTTTCCGCCTGCGTACAGGACAGGGATGACTCCGCCCTCTGGACGGAGTTTCTGCGCCGCTACGGTTCCAAGATAAAACAATTCGTAAGGGGAACGTGGTGCATGTCGATAAGAAAGACAAGCCCTTTTATGGACGCTCGATTGGGAGGAGTGCAGGAGAATGACCTATTTCAGAGCACGATCGTCCGCCTGATAGAGCAAGATTGTGCCGCCATGAAAAGATTCTCCGGAAGATCTGAAGACGCATGGTTGGCCTACCTGGCTGTAATCACAAGATCGGTAGTGCGCGACTGGATACGGCAACAGCGCAGGCTGAAGCGTCCCGGAGGAGCAAAGGTCGTGGCTATGCCTTTACGCAGGGCTCGCCGGCTGGCCCTGCGCCAGGAAGGAACCGAACACCTGGCCATGGAACGGGAACTTCTGGCCCACGAGATAAGGGATCTTTGCGAACATACGATTCATGAGGCGGAGTTTTCCGCCCGGAACATGCTGATTTTTCGACTGTACTTTGACCATGACCTGTCTGCGAACCAGATTGCCCAGTGCCGGGGCGTGAACCTCTCGAAGGCGGGCGTGGAGAAAGTAATCAACCGATTGAAGGAGCGCATCCGAAGCATGGTAGCCGCGGATGCACCCGGGGCAATGATCCAATGAACCATCCTAGCAAGGCCGGCCGCAGGTCGAGAAATGGCTGTCTCACGATGGACGACCTCTATCGCTACGTTGCTGTCCCTTCTGGGAAAGGAAGCACTTCCGATCTGGAGCCGCATTTGGCCAGCTGCCCGCGCTGCCGGGAAGAGCTTGCAGAGGTGCTCAAGCTGCTTCATCCTGAGTCGCAGGATCCGTCCGACGCAGCGGCCCCGCCCTCCGAGGCCGAAATTGCCCAGACCATGGCGCTGATTCAGGACGTGACGCGGAAAGAAAAGGGGCAAAGAGAGCGCTCGCCGTGGACCCGATGGGCGGCCGCGGCTGCTGCGGCCATTGCGCTGATCGGCACTGGAGCGGGCGGCTTCAAGTATTACAGCATCAGCAGGTCGAATCAATACCTCGCCCGGGCCAAGGCGAACCTCGAGGAAGTTTACACGGCCAGGAGCCCCGATGGTCTCCGTTTGGACTTGCCGTTTCGCTCTGCGGCCACGAGCCGTGCGGCCGGCGGCGACTCTCCACTCAAGCGCGCCGAGATTCTCTTTTCTCAAGCGCTTGTTGGCCGTGAGGACATGCCCGAGGCGCGTCTCGGTCTGGCAGCCATTTATTTGAACGAATCCCAGTTTGCAAGAGCCCGCGATGAGTTTCAGAAAGTTCTGGCGGTCAGGGAAAATCATCCCCAGGCCCTGTTGGGACGAGGCGTCGCAGAGTACGAAGCGGCAAAGCAGGCAGCCGATCCGATCCAGCGCCGCACACTGCTGAGCGCTGCGCTCGCCGACTTCGACACCTCGCTCAAACAGCAGCCGTGTTCCGCTGAAGCGAGCTACAACCGGATCTGGGTATTGTACGAGACCGGCCGGCACACCGAGGCGCTCACAGAGATCGACAGCTATCTTTCCCGCGATCCGGATTCGATCTGGGCCGCCAAGCTCAGGGATTTGCAGACTCAAATCCGGCTGACAAAAGCGGACGCAGTAAGAGAGGAAGTGGATCGCGCGGCTCGCAACCGGAATGCTGCGGCGCTCACATCCATGGCGCGCCTGGTTCCCGAACAGGTCCCTCCCGCCATTCGCTCGGCGCTCAAGAGGAGCCTGCAACTGGAGGGTAGTCCAGCCAGGCTCGGCGAGCCGAGTTCCGCCGATCTCCAATGGGCAGCCGAAACCATGGAGGCCGCTTACGGCGCTACTGCCGGGGACCATAGCTGGAAAGCGTTGCTGACATTTTACGCCGGTCTGTCCCCCCCGCAGCGCCAAACAAAGATGTCGCTCGACGACAGGTTTCAGAAGGTCGTCGATCTTCATCTCGATGGGAAGCTCGCCGCGGCCTTACGCGGGAGTGAATCCCTGGAACCGCATTTCTCCCGCCTTCAAGACTACTGGCAACTCTTCAATATCCACTTTCTTCGCGGCAACTGTTGCTACTATCGGGCAGATTTCCAGCATGCAGAGGCCGAATATCGCGAAATGCTTCGGCTGGCCGATCTGACTGGAGCGCCGGAATTCCGCGCCAAGGCGCTCGCCGCCCTTGCGTCTGTGTATAGCATACAAGTGCGCCCCGACGATGTCATGCGCTGCATCGCAGAACTGACGAAGATCGCCACACTTTATCACCTCGATTTATGGGCAGCGTCCGCTGCCCAGTGTGAGGGAGCATTGCATCGCCGGATGAACCGGTTGGAAGAGAGTGTAACGGATTACTCGGCCGCTCTCAGCTTTGCCTACCGGAATCGGGATGAGGGCCGTTTGGTGAGCGTGCTGGAGGCTCTGTTTCCCGTCATGATTCGATTGGGCCGGCTCGAGGATGGAAGGGGTCTTTATTCGGAAGCCGTGGAAAGAATGGCCGGCTATGTGAAGGTCGCCCGGGATACTCATAAGATCGAAGTAAACGTGAGTTACCTGAATCTTCTCTGCAAGCAGGGGGAGATCGCGCTCCAAACGGGAGATCTTGATCAAGCTGAAGCATCTTTCAAGATGGGCCTGGTAGGTCCGCTGGGCGGTATGCATGAGATGGAATGTAGAATGCGTATTGGTCTGGCGGAAGTCTGTCTCGGAAAGAAACGGTTTGCAGAGGCAGGGATTCTGCTGGACGAGGGCCTGTCATTAGCGGCAACAGGCAAGTACGACGAGCTGGAATGGCAAGCGAGATTGCTCCAAGGCAGAATGCACAAGGAAAGCGGGAACTCCACAGCAGCGCTCATTGCATTCCAGCGGTCCGTCGATGCTCTCGAGCGCATGCGCGGCAGGATCAAATCCGAGGATTTGAAACAACAGTTCCTCACGCGTCGCTTCGATCCTTATAAGGAAATCGTATCCCTCCTCTACCACGCCTTCGGCGATGGCAAGAAAGCGTGGGAATTTGCCGGCCGGGCAAAATCCATGACCCTCCGAGAGTATCTTGACGGCAGTGGGCCGACTCTGGCCGGACAGAGCGAGGCTGACGGCCAGACTGTGCGTGCTCTCTCTGTCGACTATTTTTTCAGCGCAGATGAGCTTCTGGCCTTCGTTTCAAGCTCGAATGGCAGCAAGGTGGTGGCGCTAAAACTGTCCCCAGCCGAGATCGACCGGGATGTGAAAAAGTACCTGGAGAGCATTAGAACCGGAGACGAGGCTACCTTCGTTGCCCTGTCCAGGAAACTCTATGACGGGATCGTCGAACCGATCCTCGAAGCAGATAGAAATGAACAATACGGAAATCTGCTTATCTTTCCCGATGGGCCGTTGCACCTTCTTCCTTTCGGCGGCCTGAAGGATTCGCAGGGCCGTTTTCTCTTGGAGAAGTACACGCTCAGCTATGCACCATCCGAGAGCGTGCTGCATCACTGCCTGTCGCTGGGACGCGGCAGTGCCGGTTCGCGTAGCCGCGTTGTGCTGCTGCTCGACGGCACGGCGAACTTGCCCGGCGCCGGCGATGAAGTGGCTTGCCTATCGAAGATTTATGGGAGAAATTCCCGTTTCCTGACCGCCGGCGGTCTGGCTTCGGCAGGCCGTCTGGCAGCCGATGCCGAGATCTTTCACTTTGCCGGACACTCGACTCTGGTAAATGGGAAACCTGCGCTCATGCTTGAGGCCGCACCGCATCCGGCGTATCTGGACAGCAAGACCATCGGTTCATGGCATTTGCGCAAGAATGGTCTCGTCACCCTTGCCGGATGCGAGACGGGAATCGGGCCGCAGGCCGAAGGGGAAACCCCGTGGGGCCTGATTCCGGCCTTCCTGAATGCAGGTGCTCCGGCGCTGATTGTTAGCCTGCTTCCCGTCGGTGATGCATCGACGGCGAGACTGACATCCCGCTTTTACGAACTGCTGGCGGACGGTTCGATTTCGAAAGCATCCGCCCTGCAACAGGCGCAGCTTTCCCTGCTTTCTTCAGCCCGTGCCAGCGGCCGCCTGAATCCCGCCTCCTGGCTGCCGTACGTTCTGATCGGAGATCCACGCTAGGCGGATCAGAGTACCGTTTCCGACCCCTTCCCTCGAAGATCCACAAACGCGCTCTCCGGACTGTTGTGCGACTGTCTTGATAGGCGCTAATCCTCCTTTTTGAAAAAAAATTTTCGTTTTCGGTAGGCGACCGTCGCTGTTTGACGTTCTTGTATATAGGTACGCACAACTAGCGTGCCAAAAGAGGTGAAGCGTCGGATTGTTGCTGCAACTCCGGCGCTAGACGATCAACCAGCACGACGGGTAGAGGATGACCAGAGTTGGGCAGCAACGAAATCCTGCCTCTGCGCGTCCTTTTCACAGAACTGCCCGAGATCTATTCGAATGGAGTCGAATATGAAATTCAGAAAAACCAGTCCGATTCTTGTGCTTGCGGCTATTGCTCTGCTCCCTTGCTATGTTCTTGCGCAAGGTAACGACCCCCCGCCACCGACCTGCTGCAATCAAAATGCGCCCCCCCCACCGGGCGGAGGCGACTCTATCGGGCCGAAAGCCATCGCCAAGGATACGATGCCGCAGGTTTCCATTTCCGATGCCACCCTGCAGGCGATGGGAGTTACGCGCAGCCAGTTCCTCGAGCGCTTGTCTGCCGGGCTCTTCCCCGACGCCGACCAGGCCGTGGATCTCGTGATCCCCGTCTACAGCCAGGCCAACGCTTCAACTGTAACGGCTGACGGCACCCGGGTCCTTTATTACCAGATCGCAAAACGCCTGGTTGCTCCTGAGATTATCGACGCGATGGATTTCCTCTATGTCACGGACGGTAAGATTTACATGGAGGTCATCTTCATCCGCAACAAGGCAGTATCGGACCGCTAGAAACGCGGAACCAGCAACTGTTCTTGTGCGGCTACGGAGGCAGCAATGGATCTCCATAAGGGATCGGATTGCACCGACACGTTGCTCGATCTCGTGTGTTACGAAGTCTTGAACAAGAGATTGAGTCCGGAGATGGAAGACATCCTAGATCGACACCTGAAATGCTGTCCTTCCTGCCGGCGGAAGGTACTCGGCTTTCGTCGAATTCTCCAGAGGGACCTGGCCTGTCCGAATTTCGGATAGACTTTCCGTTTTGCGCTCGTTTGCACACAAGTCGTTGAATGCCGCGCCGGCATGCTCGTCAGCGCGGCACGACGGTCTAACCTTGTCGTGCCTCAAGGGGGAGGTCACGGCGAGGAAGACGGCAATGGCTCTGGCAGGCTGGTGGGGTCCCAGACCTTCCTGTCCGCCGCTGCCGGGTGTATGCAGGCGCGAAAAAGGGAGACATTCCGCTTTTCCAGTCTCTACATTCAACATGTTTGGGCTGGAACTGGAAAGGTGGAGTGTGCCCTTTTTGCGCGCCTGGAATCGAGAGGAGGCGTGCGCATAGGCTTGCGAGGCGAGCCGGGCACGCAGGAGGGTGAGGTGTATCGATTAGGCCGAACGGCACGGAGATTTTATGGAACGGCCCTGCAATGAAACCCGCTCTTTCAAGGAGCGCGAGACGGTCCAGCCTATCAGGCCGAAGCATTTGATGGCGCTTCAATACGGGCTGGCATTATTGGCTGTCATTCTGGCGCTCCAGCTCACATTTTTGCTGCGGCCGCTGATGGAGCACGCTGTTCTCCTGCTGTTTTTTGCGGCCGTCGTCGTGATTGCCTGGTATGGAAGCACGGGGCCGATTCTCCTTGCGACCTTCCTTTCGGCTGTCATTGTCCACTATTTCTTTTACCCTGCGATCGACCCTCCGGCCTTGGCTCGGGGGGACCTCCCACAGTTGGGTGTCTTCATGATCCTGGCGCTCGTGATCTGCGTGCTGGCCGCGGGGCGCAGGCGGGCGGAGCGCAAGCTGATGAAAACGCACGCGGATATGCAAACGTCAGCCCCGGAATGGAATTCGGCGTCAACAGGGCCCGACCAAGCCAAGAGGTCGGAAACAGCCGGGCACGTACACTCGGAGGAGGCACTGCGGGACAGTGAATCCATCCTCCACAGTTTTTTCGACAGCGGCGACATGATGAGAGGAATCGTCGAGCTGGTCGATAACGACGTTCTCCACATCGCCGTTAACACTGCCTATGCTGCTTTTTTCGGGCTGACCAGGGAAGCGATGCGGAACAGACTGGCGACCGAAATCGGCCTTCCAAGAGAGTGCTTGGAGACATGGACAGTTCACTGCAAGGAAAGCCAACGAACGGCCGCGCCTGTGGGCTTCGACTATGTTTATAACTCGCCGGCAGGCCAGACGTTTCTGTTGGCCACCGTGACTTTCCTGGGAACAGCGAAGGGCGGGAGGCCGCGCTTTGCCTGCGTCGTGAGCGACGTTACGGAGCGAAAGCGTCTGGAAGCTCAGTTCAGGCAAGCACAAAAGATGGAGGCGGTCGGGGTCCTTGCGGGCGGTGTGGCGCACGATTTCAACAATTTGATCACGGTGATTGATGGGTACTGCAATCTCTTGCTGAACGACCTGCCCGAGGACGATCCCAAGCGCGGCGACGTCGAGCAGATTAAGGGGGCCGGTCGACGTGCTGCCTCGCTGACATCGCAGCTCCTGGCATTCAGCCGCAAGCAACTGCTTCAGCCCAGGATCCTGGATCTGAACGAAGTGGTTGCCGAGACGAGCAAGATCCTCCGCAGGCTGATCGGCGGAGACGTTGACCTCGTTGTCGTTACCCAACCTGGCCTGGGGCTGGTCAAGGCCGATCCCGGGCAGATCGAGCAGATCATCATGAATCTTGCCGTAAATGCCCGTGATGCGATGCCCCACGGGGGCAAACTCACCCTTGAGACCGCGAGCGTCGATCTCGATGAAGACTATGTTCGCAAACATGCCGCAGGGACGCCGGGCCCGTACGTGATGCTGGCGGTCAGCGATAACGGTACCGGCATGGACAAGGAAACCCAGTCCTGCATATTTGAGCCTTTCTTCTCCACCAAAGGGTCGGGCAAGGGAACCGGCTTAGGCTTGTCCACCGTTTACGGAATCGTCAAGCAGAGCAACGGCTTCATCTGGGTATACAGCGAACTGGGAATAGGGACCACGTTCAAGATCTACCTCCCGCGTGTCGAGGGGGAAGCTGACGAGCTGGCGGATCGTGTGAAAGACGAAGCCAATCTTGAGGGAGTCGAGACCGTGCTCATAGTTGAGGATGATCCATCCATTCGTGCCCTGACTGCCCGCGTTCTGCGCGAGCAGGGCTATACCACGCTCGAGGCGGCGAGTGGCCAGGAGGCGCTGCGCATTGCCGGCGAGTATGGCGCGACAATCCATCTGGTGTTGACCGACGTGGTCATGCCCGACGTGAGCGGCAAGGCGCTTGTTTCTCAGATCGCGGCTCTACCACCGTTCCCCAAAGTGCTCTTCGTCTCGGGCTATCCAAACAACGCTCTCATTCATAACGGCGTCCTCGACGAGAACGTCGCCTTCATCCAAAAACCCTTCACCGCTGACACTCTCAAGCGCAAAGTGCGCGAAGTGCTCGATTCCGAAGCGTAGTAGTTCAAGATCTGACATTGCACTTTCGCTGGGGAGCCGACAGGATCGTTTTTGACCGCTTTGATCCAATCGTGCGAGAATGGGGCATCAACGAAAGATCAGGAGGAGGACGATGTACTGGCAGAAATGGTCTGAGAGATTGAAGAAAGAGCTGAAGCTCGACACGGATCCCATCGCCGTAACTTTTGCGGGTGCGCCGGCGCCAGGAACCCCCTCGCCTCAGGGAAAAGTCTCGGTATGCCAGGCCTTGAAGAAAGCGAGTGAAGGTGAAGCCGTAGCCATCACCGCTGAGACCTGCGGCTGCCCCGGGGGCCTCGTCAGCCTGGGGCTCGGACAGACGCCGGCGCAGGGGAGGGAAAGACTGGTCGACTTCCTCGTCAACAAGGAAAAGGTCTACTGCTCCCGGGTTGCCATTCATCGGGGCCAGCAGACTGTCCCGCCGCCTGCCGGGATGGCGAGCCACGTTTCTTTCTCGCCTCTCTCGAAAGCGGCCGTGCTGCCTGACGTGGTGGCGTTCGTTGGAAAGCCGGGATCTCTCCACCATCTCCTGAGCTTCGCGAATTACTGGGAAGGCGGCTCGATGAAGGCCGAGCTTTCCGGCCCTGCATGCAGGACTGGAATCGCCTACCCAGTGGTCACGGGGGAGATAGGGCTGTCACTCCTCGATTTTGGGGCGCGGAGATTGGGCGGATTCGCCGAGGAGCATCTCCTCGTCGGCATCCCATTTCATCGGATGATCGGTATCATCCGAGCCCTCGAACAAGGGGTTGGTCGAGAGGGTGTCGAGGAAAGCGAAAGCATCGAGCGGCAGATCGACGAACTGGGAAAAGTGGAACCTGTGTGAGGTGTGATATCTGCAGACAGGCCTGCTTTGAAAATAGACGGAGCAGCTGACTAGATGGACAGGCTAAAGCCCGTCCCCACTATACGTTACTCTCAGGGACCTCAAGTGGGCACGGGCTTCAGCCCGTGCGCTTTTTCATGCGCTTGGGTCCCGCTGCGCGGGATGAGATACTGTCACCGATTTGCAGCCCCGCACGCGGGATTGGGGCCTTCAAGCCAGTTAATTTTTGCTCACCGTCCCCGTTCCCGCACATGGGGCAGCCTTGGTGGCCGGAACTTGCCGGGTGGCTCGCCGCCTACCGGCCGAGACCGTCTCGTTCGACGAGGATCGGTTTAAAGAACTCCTTACCGCCGATTGTGATTTTCGCCAGGTAGGTGCCTGGTTCAACCGGTGTGCCACCGCCACCGCCTCGGCCACCGCCTCCTGCTTGTGCAGCAGCCGCAGCGGGGGCACCGCCTCTAGCCTGGGCTGCTGCCCCGGCGGCAGCGGCAGCCTGTGCGCCACCTGCTGGAGGGGCTGCGCCAGCACCGCCCCGGCCGCCGGCCTGTGCTCCGCTGCTCCTGAAGTTCCATGGAACGCGGTTAATGCCTACCTCTTTCGGGCCTGCCTGTTCCCACACGACCCTGCCGGTGACATCGGTGATCGTGATGCTGACATCGCCCTGCGGTACGGATTTGAGGTAATAGCTGATTGCCGCACCGTCTTGCGGATTTTCACCGCGGAAGTGCTTGGCGCCGCCAACCCCTCGGCTCAACATGGTGTCGGTAAGCCACTGGACATTGGGACGCACATCGAAGACGTATGCGTCGGCCGCCTGCACCGCGTTGGTCAGCTGCTGCAGCGGCGTGATGTCATCCATGATATAGATGCTCCTGCCGTGCGTACCGACGATCAGGTCGTTTTCGCGCGGATGCACGAGGATGTCGTCGATCCGCACCGTCGGCAGCCCGTTCATGAAGCGTTTCCATTCCCTGCCGCCGTTCAGGGACACGTAAAATGCGTACTCGGTTCCGAGATAGAGCAGGTTTCCATTCTTCGGATCCTCGCGGATCACGTTAACGTTCCCCTCGGGCAGGTTGCTGGAGATGGAGGTCCACGTCGCGCCATAGTCACGCGTGACAAACACGTAAGGCTTATGGTCGTCGGTGCGATGCCCATCGAATGTCACATAACAGGTCCCCCCGTCGAAGTGCGAGGCTTCCACGCGCGAAACGTGCGTCTCGCTGGGCACACCCCGCACGGCATCGATCACGTTCTTCCACGTCGTGCCGCCGTCCCGGCTCACCTGCAGGTTGCCGTCGTTCGTTCCTACCCAAATAACACCGGCAACCGCTGCTGATTCTGAGATCGTGATGATATTGCTATAGGAGGCTGCGCCGTCGTGCTTCGAGGCCATCGGTGCCGTGCCGGGAACACCCATAATCGGCCGATCGTTGCGGCCGATGTTCCTGGTCAGGTCCGGCGAAGCCATATAGCTGTTTCCCCGGTCGACGGATTTGAACAGCCGGTCGCCTCCCAGATAGAGCATGCGCGGATCGTGCGGCGAAAGAATGAACGGGGTGTTCCAGTAGAATCGGAACTGCGCGTCCGGTGAGGGCGGTGGGAAGATGTTGCCGCTTGAGCTACCGCCGCGACCTCCAGTTTGCTGGGGCGCCGCATCGGGATCCGGGGTTCCTCCAGGGGCGCCGCCTCCGCGCGCCGCCTGCGGTCCGCGCGGCCGTATGCTCTGGCTGCTGCCGGTACGCAAATCGTATCGGTTCGTGTTGCCGTCCTGCGACTCCGAGTATCCGATCGTCCAATCGGTCGGATCATTCTGGGTGTAGAACCCATCGCCGCCGCCGATGCGGTACCAGTCAGTGTTCAGGCTCCGCCCACCCCGCACGGCGCTCGGTCCACACCAGCTTCCATTGTCCTGCAGGCCACCGCAGACGTAATACGGCCTGCGCGTGTCGGCGCTGATGGCGTAGAACTGGCCGGCCGCCATGGTGGTTATGTCCTCCCAGGTGGCTCCCTGGTCGTAGCTGATGTCGAGGCCGCCGTCGTTGCCGATGAGCAGACGGTCGCTGTTGTGCGGATCGATCAGCAACGCGTGGTGGTCGCCGTGACCCTCGCCGCCCATGCCGCTGAAGGTCTTGCCGCCGTCCGTGGACTTGCTGGCGCCTGCGCCCAGCGTGTAGACGATCTGGTCATTATTCGGGTCGACGCGGATCTGGCTATAGTACATCGCGCGGTTGTTGTTGTTATTGGTCAACTGCCACGTCTTGCCACCATCGTCCGAGCGCCAGACGCCGCTCCGGTTGGGATCCGGCGGCGCCTGCTGGCCGCCCCGGCCACCACCTCCGCCGCCACCGCGCTGCCCTGGCTGCACCAGCGTGCCGTCATCATTGACCCCGGCGCCGGTTCCACCGCTCGGGCCGACTTCGATCTGGGCGAAAATCACGTTGGGCTTGGACCGACATATGTCAAGGCCGATGCGGCCGATGATGGGATTGTTCGGCAGGCCGTTTCCGGTCACTTTCGTCCAGGTCTTGCCGGCATCCGTCGTCTGCCAGATGGCGCTCCCGGCTCCGCCGCCATTAAATCCCCATGGCACCCGCCGCCGCTGGTACGACGCCGCGAGCAGCACATTCGGGTTCGTCGGATGCATCACGACATCGATGAAGCCGGTATCGTTGTCGATGAACTTCGTGTTCGTCCATGTTTTACCGCCGTCGGTCGTTTTGAAAAGACCGCGTTCGGGATTTGGGCCGAACAGGTGTCCTACCGCCGCCACATAGACGATGTTCGGGTCCGTGGGATGAACGACGACCCGGCCAATGCTCTGGGTTTCCTTCAATCCTACATATTCGAAGCTCTTGCCGCCGTCCATGGACTTGAACACGCCCGCTCCGAACGAGGAACTCTGCCGGTTGTTCGGCTCGCCGGTGCCGACATAAACCACGTCAGGATTGGACTGACTGACGGCGATGTCTCCGATTGAAGATACGGGGTAGGTGTCGAAGATCGGGGTCCATGTCGTGCCGTTGTTGACGGTTTTCCAGACACCTCCGGTAGCATATCCCAGATAAATGATGGACGGGTTGCTCTCGACTATGGCGATATCGTCGACGCGTCCACTCATCACGGCCGGACCGATCGAGCGCCACCGAAATGGCTGGAGCAGCGGATCCTCCGACTGGTTGATCGGCTGGGGGGCTTGAGGGCCCTGGGCTACCGTCCCTGAAGCGGTGATCAATACTGCAAGCCCGACCAGAGCCGCGAGGCGCAAAAGTGAGCTTTTAGACATCTCAGTTCCTCCGAGCAGACTTCACAATGCCTGCGACAAGATATTGGAATCTCCTAATGAAGCTGTCTCGAAAATACGCATTAGGAATAAGGATTGCAATCGAATTGTTGGCAGGCAAGTCCGGCAATTGAGCGCGATCCCGATTCCGACCTTGCATTCGCATGTGTCGCGGAGGATCTCGGGGTTTTGGTGATTGTCTCCAAAACCTCGCGCCGGAGTCGTCGCAAGCGGATACTGTTGTTCTGGACGGATCCACGCGCTTGCGAATGCGCTGCGGACTGAATCCGGCTTTTATCGTCCCGATGATGCCGGTGCGAGTTGGACGAGGGTCGGCACGATGGAGGTCCCGGCGGCGGCCCGCAGGGACCGGTCGTCGAGCCGGGCCGGTATCGCGCGACGCTTGGCAAGAAGGCCGGGGAAACCGTCCAACCCATCGGTGCGCCACAGACGTTCGCGGTCGTGCTGATACAGCAGTAGAGAAAATGGGAGGTAAGGAGCCAGAAGTCAGGAGTGAACAAGTGAGGTGGCGGGTCGGCGCGAGGGAAGATCTCTCACCCGCGCCCGCCGTTTCGTATCTCATCCGTTCCGGACTTGTGAGGTGTGATATCTGCAGACAGGCCCAATGCACGCATAGCCGCGGCCGCCGCAGCTACCGCGAAATACGCCAGACACACGAGAGCCTCGGTTGCGGCTTCGCCGCTCTATCTATTTCGTGGTTTTGACCGTCGCGGCTCTGCCGTGCCCTTGCTGCCTCGATTCCCAGGACGTTCAGTGCGGTGCCATGTTCCTTACATTCCCTGCATCCAGTAGGTGCGGTCGAGGGTGCGGTACTGGATTGCTTCCGACACGTGCCGCGCAAAGATCTTCTCGCATCCTTCGAGGTCAGCGATGGTGCGCGAGACACGCAGGATGCGATCGTAAGCCCGGGCGGAAAGGCCAAGGCGCGTAACAGCGTTCTCGACCTGCTTCTCGCACTCGGCATCGAGCTTGCAGAAGCGGCGCAGGGTGCGAGGCGTCATCTGGGCGTTGCAGAACTGGCCGAACGGCGCCAGGCGCAGACTCTGGCGCTGGCGCGCAGCCAGGATGCGCTCCCGGATCACTGCCGAATCCTCCGATTTCTCGTCTTCCGCCAACTCCTTGTACTTCACTGCCGGGACCTGAATGTGCAGGTCGATGCGGTCGAGCAGCGGTCCGGAGATTCTTGCCAGGTAACGCTGGATCATCGGCGGCGTGCAGGTGCACTGGTGCAGCGGATCGCCAAAGAATCCGCACTGGCAGGGGTTCATGGCGGCAGCGAGCATGAAGCGCGCCGGAAAGGTCAGCGACATCGAGGCGCGGCTGATTGTGACCTCGCCGTCTTCGAGCGGCTGGCGCAGCACATCCAGCACGTGGCGCTGGAATTCGGGCAATTCGTCCAAGAATAAGACCCCATTGTTAGCCAGGCTGACCTCGCCGGGGCGCGGCATCGTACCGCCTCCGATCAGGCCCGCGTTGGAGATGGTGTGGTGCGGGGAGCGGAAGGGTCGCGTGCCGATCAGCCCGTCTTTTTCCGAGAGCAGGCCGGCGACGGAGTGTATCTTGGTTGTCTCGATTGCCTCGTCGAAGCTCATGGGCGGCAGGATGGTCGGCAGCCGGCGTGCCAGCATGGTCTTGCCCGATCCCGGCGGGCCGATCATTATGATGTTGTGCGCGCCTGCCGTCGCGACCTCTATCGCACGCTTCGCCTGATACTGTCCCTTGACGTCTTTGAAATCGACGGCATAGCTGCTGTTCTGCGCCAGAAGCTGCTTGCGGTCAACGACCAGCGGAATCCAGGGTTGCCTGCCGTTAAGCAGCTCTACGACATGTGATAGCGAACGGGCCGCATATGCCTTCACACCATCCACGACCGCCGCCTCGCGCGCATTTGCTTCCGGAACGATCAGATGTCCGATCCCTCGCTCGCGCGCCATCACGGCCATCGACAGGGTGCCCTTGACCGGCCGGACCGAGCCGTCGAGCGAAAGCTCGCCCAGAAAGAGGAACTCCGAGAGATCCTTTGTACGCACGCATCCCGAGGCGCCCAGGATGCCGACCGCCATCGGCAGATCGAAAGCAGACCCTTCCTTCTTCACATCCGCCGGGGCGAGATTAATGGTGATGTGCTGCGGCGGAAGCGAATATCCGCAGTTGCGTAGCGCCGCTTTGACACGCTCGCTGCTTTCCCGGACGGCCGTGTCCGGCAGGCCCACCGTCATCATGTTCAGTTTCTGGCCAGAGCTGAGATCGACCTCCACGGAAATCGGATAAGCTGTGATGCCGAAGACGGCGGCTGACTGCACACGGAAGAGCATGGCTCGGCGTTGCCCCCTATGCTCTATCCAACTGCCCTACCCTCTCCTTGAGCGAAAAAATCTTCAAAGTGCATCGGCAGAGAAAAAAGGCGCCTGTCACGAATGGCCTTAAGTTAAGCGTATGGTCGTCTGTCGCCCCGCCGGGGCTCCTCATGTCTCATCGGGTAACCCGGGGCTGCGCTTCGCTGGCCCCCGGCTATTCTCTGGCCGCCCCTTCGGGGCAAGAGTTCAATTGAATGCTAACCGTTGCCCATAGAAAAACTCGCGCCGGAGGCGCGGAAGAGAGTAGCCCCGGGCAAGCGAAGCACAGCCCGGGGGTTATCGAAATACAATCACAAGCCCTGGCAGGGCGACGGATGGATTCGGCGTCAACTTAGTGCCATTCGTGTGTGTCACCGATTTCGCCGGTCTTTCGTCTTGCGGGAATGGCGGCAAGGATTGTATGCTCGCACCGCCTGCAGCCTGGTTAGGGCGCAGCCTTGCAGCTCCCTTGTTCCAAGATCCATTTTGGCCGCAACGGCTTGCTACGTAGAGGAACATGACAATGGCATCAAATCTCATTTATCTCGACAACGCTGCAACAGCATGGCCGAAACCCGAGATGGTTTATCAATTCCCTATCGAGTTTTACCGCAACACCGGAGTCAATCCCGGCCGTAGCGGCTTCGACAAGGCGATCGAGGCAGGGATGATTCTGGATAGCACGCGCAAGCGGCTCACCGCGTTCTTCGGCGGCGATGAGGACGCTCCGGAGCGGTTGTGCTTTGGTCAGAATGCCACCGATGCCCTGAACCTCATCATCCAGGGATTGCTTTCCAAAGGAGACCACGTCGTCACTACGAATCTGGAACACAACTCCGTAATAAGGCCGATCAATCACCTGGTGCGTGATGCTGGAGTTGAAGCCACTTTTGTTCCATTCGACAGCGCTGGATTCGTAGATCCCGATGGCATAAAGAAGGCAATCAAGAAAAACACGAAACTCGTCATCGTCAACCACGGTTCTAACGTGCTTGGTACCGTCCAGCCGGTGGGTGAGATCGGAAAAGTGTGCCGGGAAATGGGAGTGTTGTTTGGGATAGATACTTCTCAGACAGCCGGTGTCGTTCCCATCGACATGAAGGAGATGAACGTCGACGTGCTGGCGTTCACAGGTCACAAGGCTCTAATGGGCTTCATGGGCATTGGCGGCCTGTGCGTGCGCAAGCATGTCGATATCCGCATTACCAGAGCCGGTGGAACCGGTGTGAACTCGCAGTACCCTTATCATCTCGAAGAATATCCATGGAGGATGGAATTTGGTACGCCCAACATGGTTGGAATCGCCTCCCTGTGGGCCGGCCAGGACTGGCTGGCGCAAGATGGGATCGAAAACATCCACCGGCGTGAGATGGAGTTGGCGCAACGGCTTGTTCAAGGTTTTCGGGAAATCGAAGGGGTTCGCCTGTACTGCTGTGACCGGTTGGACAACCATCTATCCACTGTGACGATCAACGTGGATGGCCTCGAGGCCCGCGAGGTGGGAACCATGCTGGATGTGGACCATGATATTGCCACCCGCACCGGACTTCATTGCGCACCGCTGGTCCACCGGCAGATTGGCACCGCGGAAATTCATGGAGGAGTCAGATTCTCCATTGGCCCGTTCAACCCCCCGGCGCACATCGAAAGTGCAATAGGCGCCCTTCGAGAGATCGCTCGCTGGAGCAAGACTAGGAAAAACCGCCTCTGAGCACGATTTCCGCTCTTAGCCTCTTGAGCATCTCGGATTCTGTCACGGCAGCTCGTACCGGGCCGACATGCAGACAGTTGGCTATTTGGGCAGCTGGTGGTAAGGTAGGGAGTGTCAGGTCAAAGCAATCATTCATTGCGGAGAGGAGCGATTATGGGCGACAAACAAGCAGCGGGTCTGAGTGCAGAGGTGTACCGCGAACGACGAAACAGGATACGGGAAGGTGTCGGGGGCGGCGTGATTCTCTGGTTGGGGCACATGCTGCAACCCCGCAACTATGCGGATAACACCTACGCGTTTCGCCAGAATTCGCATTTCCTCTATTACACGGGCCTCGCGGAGCCCGATCTCGCGGTTCTGTCCTATCCGGAACGGGACTCCGACGTCCTGTTCTCGAGACCGACCACGATGGACGACATCATCTGGAGCGGGGCCGGCCAGGAACGGATGAACATGGCGCGGCAGGCCGGCATCGAGACGATTGAAGACATCGGTCGCCTCGGTGTCTACTTAACCAAGGCCCAGAGCCAGAAGTTGACCATCCACTATCTTCCTCCCTACCAGGCCTCATCGCTCTTCCGGATTGCCGAGCTGCTCGTGATCGAACCAAGCGAGGTCACCGCCGCCGCCTCCCAGCGGCTGAAGGAAGAGGTGGCGCGCCAGCGTTCCATCAAGTCGGAACTCGAAATTCGGGAGATCGAGGAAGCGCTCCGGGTCACGGAGCACATGCATCGTAGAGCGATGGCTGTGACCAGGCCGGGGATCTTTGAGTATGAGATTGCAGGCGAGATCCAGGCGGTCGCCTTGCGCGCCAATTGCCAGCAGGCTTTCCCGCCCATTGTCACGGTCCGCGGCCAGGTGCTGCACAACCACTCGTACGACAACCTCCTGCAGGACGGGCAGCTCCTGATCAACGATTCGGGCGCTGAGTCTCCCAATGGCTACGCTGCTGACATCACACGTACGTTTCCGGTCAATGGACGATTTAGCCCGACACAGAAGGAAATCTACGAGACGGTTCTGGCCATGCAGCTGGGCGCAATCGAAGCGATCAAGCCCGGCATTACCTACCGCGAAGTTCACCTGCACGCCTGCCGGATCTTGGCTGAGAGACTGAAAGCCATTGGGTTGATGAGGGGCGATCCTGCTTCTGCTGTGGATGCCGGCGCGCACGCTCTCTTCTTCCCGCACGGGCTCGGGCACATGATGGGCCTGGATGTGCACGACATGGAAGACCTCGGCGATGTCGTCGGATATCCGAAAGGTGAGGCGCGCAGCTCCCAGTTTGGTCTCAATTTCCTCCGCTTGAGCCGTCCTTTGGAAGAGAGATTCGTGTTGACCGTCGAGCCCGGCATCTATTTCATCCCCGCTCTGATAGACCGCTGGGCGGAAGAGCGGCAGCACAAGGATTTCATTGCGTACGAGAAGCTCGACGCGTATCGCACGTTCAGCGGCTGCCGCATCGAGGATGACGTCCTGGTCACAAAGAACGGCGCGCGCGTCCTCGGGCCCGGCATTCCGAAAACCGTCGCCGAAGTCGAAGCGGCGATGGGCAGGAAATAACATCTGAACTACGAACACCGCGAAGACCTCAAAGCAATTTCTTTAGCCCCTTTGAGGGCTTTGCGGTCTTTGTGGTTCAAGGGATTTGTTTTGCCTCGCTCGGATTAGGGGTTGGGGATGCCGACGGCGTCGCGCACCGCGCGCACGAGGGGGCGGGTGATAACCTGGGCCTGAAGTACTCCGCGGCGCAGCACTTCTTCCACGTAATCCGGCTGGCCTTGGAGTTCCTTGCGGCGTGCTCGGGCAGGGCCAAACAGCTCGATAAAGTGATCGAAGATCGCCTGCTTGACTTCGCTATAGCTCAGGCCGCCGCGGCGGAAGCGATCCGCCCATTCCGCCTGCTCCTCGGGAGTGCAGAAGAGCTTCAAGATGGCGTAAAGCGTGCTGCGATCCGGGTCCTTCGGCTCCGAAACCGTGGCCGAGTCGGTCACAATCGACCAGATCTGGCGGCGGATCTCCTTTTCGCTCGCAAACAATTCGATCGTGTTGTTGTAAGACTTGGACATTTTTTGGCCGTCGCGCCCGGGGACCACTGCTACTGCCTCGGGTATGTAGGGTTCCGGAAGAGTGAGCACTTCGCCGTAGGCAGAGTTGAAGTACTGCGCAATGTCGCGGGTCATCTCGACGTGCTGCTTCTGATCCTGACCGACAGGAACGAAGTTGGCGCGCACGATCAAAATGTCCGCCGCCTGAAGCACCGGATAGGCGAACAGCCCGTGATCGGCCGGAATTCCTTGCGCCACTTTGTCCTTGTACGCATGCGCGCGCTCGAGCAGACCCATCGGGGTGACGGTTGTGAGAATCCATTCAAGCTCGCAGACCTCGTGCAGGTCGCTCTGCCGGTAGATTGCGCAACGCTCGGGATCAAGCCCAAGAGCAAGGTAGTCGATTGCCGCCCCCTGAGTCAGCTGCAGGAGACGGTCACGATCACGCAGTGAGGTGAGCGCATGGTAGTTCGCCAGAAAGTAGAAGCATCGGTATCCCTTGCCGATGAACTCCAGGTATTGCTGGATGGCCCCAAAGTAGTTCCCTAGATGAAGGTTGCCTGAAGGCTGAATTCCGGATAGAACTACCGGCTTTTCCGAACTGGAAGGTGATTGCGGCACTTTCATTCTCCTCTCTTGTCCCTTTTCAGCGTAAGCGCGTAATTCTATTTTCCTGGTGCGCTATTCGCAATTAAATAAAAACTTCCTGCCGATCACAGGGATTCCTCCAACGAGATAGTCCTCCGGAATCCATTAAATCATCCACACGTAAGCCCTTGGCGGCAAATCTTTCCCAGATCATTGACAATCAAAAGGCCCGCTCTTATACTGCAGAGTGATTTAAGACTAGTTTAGTCCTGTTTTTCCGAGAGACTATTTATGCTGAGGGTCACCAAGCTGGCAGACTACGGAATTGTGATCCTGACCCACCTGGCAAGCCAGGGAGGGATGACGAGCAATGCCAGGGATGTTGCAAAAGAAGTGCGGCTTCCCTTGCCGGTGGTGAGCAAGATCCTCAAGATGCTGGCGCGGAATGGGTTGCTTGAATCCCGCCGCGGGATCAAGGGCGGCTTCGGCCTGGCTCGGAGACCCGACGGGATCACGGTGGCACAGATCATCCGGGCGCTTGAGGGGCCGATCGCGGTCACGGAATGCACCGACAGAATCCGCGGAGACTGCGGTTTGGAAACCGGTTGTCCGGTGCGCACTAACTGGCACCGTATCAACCAGGCCATCTATGAGGCGCTGGAGACGATCACGCTCGCGGAAATGACGCAGCCGCTCGGACAGCAGCTCGTGAATCTGACAAATTCGTCCAAGGCGAAGCCGTTCCAGGTCCTCTGAGAGCGGCGTTGCGACTCGATCTTGGGAGAAGTTTTATGAGCAGTACCGCTGAGAACATTAACGAATTGGCAAGCCAGGAGTACAAGTACGGGTTTGTGACCGAGATCGAGGCCGATACCGTGCCGTGCGGGCTGAATGAGGATGTGATCCGCTTGATATCCTCCAAGAAGAACGAGCCCGAGTTCATGCTCGAATGGCGCTTGAGGGCTTTCCGGCATTGGCTGACCATGACGGAACCGGAGTGGGCGAACGTCCACTATCCCCCGATCGATTACCAGGACATCAGTTACTATTCGGCGCCCAAGGTCAAATCGCAGTCGAAGAGCCTCGACGATGTGGACCCGCAGCTATTGGAAACCTACGAGAAGCTGGGCATCCCTCTGAAGGAGCGGGAGCTGCTTGCTGGCGTGGCCGTCGATGCCGTCTTCGACAGTGTTTCCGTGGCAACGACATTCAAAGAAAAACTGGCCGAGCTGGGCATCATATTCTGTTCGTTCTCGGACGCAGTCCAGAATCATCCGGACCTTGTGAAGCAGTATCTCGGCACAGTTGTTCCCTACACGGACAATTTCTTCGCGACCTTGAATTCGGCGGTTTTCTCGGACGGCTCTTTCTGTTACGTCCCAAAAGGGGTGCACTGCCCAATGGAGCTGTCCACCTACTTCCGGATCAATGCGGCGCAGACCGGCCAGTTCGAACGTACTTTGATCATCGCCGACGAAGGTGCCCACGTCAGCTACCTCGAGGGGTGCACCGCCCCGATGCGCGACCAAAACCAGCTCCACGCCGCAGTTGTGGAGCTCATCGCGCTCGGCAACGCGCGCATCAAGTACTCGACGGTGCAAAACTGGTACCCCGGCGATAAAGATGGCAAGGGCGGGATTTACAACTTTGTCACCAAGCGCGGGAAGTGCCTGGGCGTGAACTCCAAGATCTCATGGACCCAGGTCGAGACCGGTTCTGCGATCACCTGGAAGTACCCAAGCTGCCTCCTGATGGGGGACAACTCGATCGGCGAGTTCCATTCCGTCGCGCTGACCAACAACTATCAGCAGGCGGACACGGGCACGAAAATGATCCACATCGGCAAGAACACCCGGAGCACGATCGTTTCCAAGGGCATCTCGGCAGGACACGGCCAGAACACCTACCGCGGCATGGTCAAAATCCTCAGAGGCGCCGCCGGCGCCCGGAACTATTCTCGTTGTGATTCGCTCCTGCTCGGAGACAAATGCGGCGCCCACACTTTTCCCTACATCGAAGTGAAGAATCCGACGGCGCAGATGGAGCACGAGGCCTCGACTTCAAAGATCGGCGAAGATCAGATCTTCTATTGCCAGCAGCGCGGCATTGATGCCGAAGCCGCAGTGTCCATGATCGTCAACGGGTTTTGCAAAGAGGTATTCCGCGAGCTGCCCATGGAGTTCGCCGTGGAGGCGCAGAAGCTGCTGGGGGTGAGTCTCGAAGGGAGCGTCGGATAGAAATTTGGGGACAGTCACCTTATTTCGGATTCCAAGATTCCCATAGGATTCCAAGTCACACCCCGAAATAAGGTGACTGTCCCCAAATTTCCAATGAGAGGAACCAATGCTGGAAATAATAAACTTGCGCGCCAAAGTTGAAGGGAACGAGATCCTGCACGGAATCAACCTTAGGGTCGCCGAGGGCGAAGTCCACGCCATCATGGGTCCCAACGGCTCGGGCAAGAGCACTCTCGCGAACGTCCTCGCCGGGCGTGAGGGCTATGTCGTGACCGAAGGGGAGATTTTTTACGATGGGAAAAACCTGCTGGAGATGCCGCCGGAGATGCGGGCGCGGGAAGGCATCTTCCTCGGTTTCCAATACCCGGTCGAGATACCGGGAGTGAGCAACATGTACTTTCTCAAAACGGCATTGAATGCCATCAGGAAGCATCGAGGCCTGGACGAACTCGATGCCATGGACTTCCTCCAATTGTCCAAAGAGAAAATGAAGCTGATGGATATGGACGAAAGCCTCATCAACCGGGCCGTGAACGAAGGGTTCTCTGGCGGAGAAAAGAAGCGCAACGAGGTTTTTCAGATGGCCGTACTGGAGCCCAGGCTGGCTATCCTCGACGAGACCGACTCCGGGCTGGACATCGATGCGCTGAAAATTGTGGCTCACGGCGTCAACACCATGCGCCGCGAAGACCGGGCGATCCTCCTGGTTACCCACTACCAGCGCCTCCTGAACTACATCGTCCCCGACAAGGTTCATGTGCTCGTTGACGGGCGGATCGTCAGATCCGGCGAAAAGGAGCTGGCCCTGGAGCTCGAAGAAAAGGGCTATGGCTGGATCGAGGAAAGAGCCGGCAGCGAGCAGGCGGTAATTTCCTGAAAGGGGCGTTTGCGGAATGATCGTGATCAAAGAGGAAAAGAACGCATGGCTCGCCGATTTTGCCCAGCTCGAAAAGAGCGGCGCCGGGAAGAACTACCCTTGGCTGGGCGCAATTCGCAGGGAGGCAATCGGGCGCTTTGCCGAGTTGGGATTCCCGACCACGAAGGATGAAGAGTGGCGGCACACCAGCGTCGCGCCGATTTCCGGAGCCTCGTTCAGGCCGGCCAGGCCGGGCACGAACGGCCTCACCGCCGGCAAAGTGGCCAATTTCATCTTCAGCGATCTGGACTGTTGCAATCTCGTTTTTGTGAACGGCTTTTACTCGGCGGACCTTTCCACACCGGAAGCGTTACCCAAAGGGGTGAGGGCCGGGAGTCTGGCAGCAGCGCTGCAAACCGAGCCGAAGAAAGTGGAACCCTATCTCGCCCGACACGCAAGTTTCAAAAAGAACGCCTTCGTGGCGCTGAACACGGCGTTCATGCTGGACGGCGGCTTCATCTACCTGCCGCCGGAAACGATCCTGAAAAAGATCATCCACCTGCTTTTCATCTCCACTTCCGACGCGGAAGCGACGGTGAGCTACCCGAGAAACCTGATCGTGGTCGGCAGCGGTAGCCAGGCAAGCGTGGTCGAGAGCTACATTGGGCTCCAGGGTGGAGTCTACTTTACAAACGCCGTGACCGAGATCGTTGCCGGAGACAGCGCCGTCGTCGGTCACTACAAGCTTCAGCGCGAGAGCGATGAGGCCTACCACGTAGCATCGCTGCATGTAGTCGAGGAGGAAAACGCCGATGTTTCCTCGCACTCCATTTCCCTTGGCGGGATTCTGACCCGGAACGACGTTACCGCAGTCATGAACGGCGAAGGAGGCGATCTCACTCTGAACGGCCTCTATGTCACCAAGGGTCGGCAGCACGTCGACAACCACACCAGCATCGACCATGCCAAGCCTCACTGCAACAGTCGGGAGCTGTACAAGGGCGTTCTCGACGAGCAGTCGAGCGGGGTTTTTGACGGGAGGATCCTGGTCCGGCCGAACGCTCAGAAGACCAATGCCAAGCAGACCAACAAGAATCTGCTCCTGTCCGAGGACGCGCTGGTCAATACCGCGCCGCAACTGGAAATTTTCGCCGATGACGTCAAGTGCACGCACGGCGCGACCATCGGCCGCCTGAACGAGGAGTCGCTTTTTTATCTGCGAAGCCGGGGCATTGGCGAGGAAGCTGCCCGCGCTTTGCTGACTTACGCGTTTGCCAGCGATATCGTCGGCACCGTCAAGATCAAGCCTTTTCAATGCCAGCTCGATTTGGTTCTGCTTGCGCGCATGTCGAGAGCCGAAGGAGTGGATGTGCCGCTATGAAAACCGCCGCCGAGATTTCCCAGAGCGAGAAGCGCCTCGCATTCGACGTCGAGAAGATTCGATGTGACTTCCCGATCCTGAAGCAAAAGGTCTACGGCAAGCCGCTGGTCTATCTGGACAATGCCGCTACCAGCCAGAAGCCTCAGCCGGTCATCGACGCGCTCGTCCGCTTTTACACCGACGATTGCTCCAATATCCACCGCGGCGTCCATCTCCTTAGCGAACGGGCCACCAAGGCGTATGAAGACACCCGGGCCAAGGTGCAGCGCTTCATTAATGCCGCGGACGAAAAGGAGATCATTTTTGTGCGCGGAGCGACCGAGGGAATCAACCTCGTCGCCCAGAGTTACGCCCGGCCGCTCCTTGCGCCGGGGGACGAGATCCTGATCTCCGCGATGGAGCACCACTCGAACATCGTACCGTGGCAGATCATCTGCCAGGAGAAGGGTGCGCGCCTGCGGGTCATCCCCATAAATCAGCGCGGCGAGCTGAAGCTTGACGAGTATGAAGCTCAACTAGGCCCCCGCACACGCCTCGTGGCCGTCACGCATGTGTCGAACGCACTTGGAACCGTAAACCCCGTACGCCGGATCATCGAACTGGCCCACCAACGCAACATCCCGGTGCTGCTGGATGGGGCCCAGGCCGTGCCTCACATGAAGACTGATATGGCGCAGCTCGATTGCGACTTCTACGCCTTTTCGGGTCACAAGATGTACGGTCCGACGGGCATCGGAGTGCTCTACGGCAAGACGCACCTGCTCGAAGCCATGCCTCCCTACCAGGGCGGCGGCGACATGATCGGCTCGGTCACCTTCGAAAAGACCATTTACAACCGCCTTCCTTACAAGTTCGAGGCCGGCACGCCGAGCATCGCCGCCGGTATCGCTCTGGGCGCCGCGATCGACTACCTTCAGGAACTCGGCATGGATCGGATCGCAGCGTACGAGCACGACCTGCTCGAATACGCCACCGAGGCGTTTGCACGTCTTGCCAGGGTCCGGCTGATCGGCACGGCCAAGGAAAAGGCGAGCGTGCTCTCTTTCGTAGTCGAGGGGGTGCATCCGCACGATGTCGGCACCATCCTGGACCAGGAGGGTATCGCTATTCGCACAGGCCATCACTGCGCTCAGCCCGTGATGGATTTCTTCGGCCTGCCCGCTACGGCGCGAGCCTCGTTGGCCTTCTACAATACTCGCGAGGAAATCGACGCGTTGGCGGCCGGAATTCGAAAAGTAACCGAGGTTTTCTCCTGATGCCGGACCTTCGTGAACTCTACCAGGAAGTCATACTCGACCATCACAAGAGACCGCGGAACTGTCGCAGGCCCGACGACGCAAACAAACACGCCGACGGGTTCAACCCGCTGTGCGGTGACAAGGTGACAGTCTTCGTACGAGTGGAGGACGGCGTGGTTCGAGACATCGCATTCCAGGGCTCCGGCTGTGCGATTTCGACGGCCTCGGCCTCCATGATGACAGAGAGTCTGAAGGGCAAGTCCGAAGCCGAGGTGCTCGAAATCTTCAACCGCTTTCACGACTTGGTCACCGGGAAAACCCCTGCCGACGCCGGCACGTCCGGCCTCGGCAAGCTGGTGGTGTTCGCCGGCGTGCGCAAATATCCGGTCCGCGTCAAGTGCGCGACGCTTGCCTGGCATACCATGCGCGCGGCGCTAGAGGGACGCCAGGAGACCGTCGCGACCGAGTAAGGCCGATGGATTTTTTGAAGCTGTTCAGGGGAGAGAAGCCGGATGTCCCACGTGCGGCGGATCCGCCGCCGGCGGAGCAACCTCCTGGAGAAGAGCAGCCCCCGAGAGAAGAGCAACCTCCGAAAGTGCTCAATGCCGAGGAAGTCGAACAGGCCATCATCGAAGTCCTGCGCACTGTTTATGATCCCGAGATTCCCGTCAACATCTATGAGCTGGGACTGGTCTACAACATTAGTGTCGACTCGGCCGGCAAGGTCGTGGTGCGCATGACGCTCACCTCCCCCGGCTGCCCTGTCGCCGGATCGCTCGTGCCGGAAATCGAGGGCAAGACCCGTGTCATCCCGGGCGTGACCGATGCAACAGTGCAACTGGTGTGGGACCCTCCTTGGAATCCCAGCATGATGTCCGACGCCGCGAAGCTCCAACTCGGCATGTTCTAGGGGATTTCGGGGACAGGCGCCATAACCTCGAAATTGTTTGCGATTGGCGGCACTTAGGTTTCGTCGAATTTCGAGGTTATGGCGCCTGTCCCCGAAATCTAGGCATTGGTCCAGTCGAGGCCTGTCCCAAAACAGTCTCTTTCTGTATTTCGTGGGTCCAACCGCCGCAGACACTTTCCCTGTCGGTCTTCAAGGCCTCAGCCGTGATGCACCAGGGTATGTGTCGAAGCCCGAATCGAAGGTGAGGATCTGGTGGATGCCCTGCCGCTCCATTACGGCAAGGTGCAGGGCAGCGCGCGCTGAAAGAGCCCGATGGCCCAGCACGATGGCCTTGGCTCGCTCTACAGCGGGAAGATCCACCGGGAAAACTTCATCGATCACTCCGAGCAAAACATCGAAAGCCGGCTGGATCGCGTCTCGCCGGTTGATCGCAACGCAGCGATGCAGTATCTCCTGAAGGACCTGCGCGTCGGTCACGAGGCGTTGACGTTCGGCGATGCACCTTTCCAGTAACCTCTGCGCGTCTGCCTTGTGCGGATGGGAAGCACCGACCAGGTACATCGGGATATTGGAATCGACGAAGATCACCGTTGGTCTTCTCCGTGCGCCCCCCGTTGCATCTCGAGGAGCATCTGTTCGATGTCGGCTGTGGGGTACGCGTGTCGAATGGCAGCCCGGACGACCGCGAGCTTCTTGCCCGTGTCACCCAGGGGTTCGCGGCGCCGTGCCGCGCGGAGAGCCTGGCGGACCCACTCGGCAACAGTCATGCGCTGGAGACGGGCGAGGCGCTGAATCTCACGCAGTTCCCTGTCATCCAGGAGGACCTGCAAACGTTTACTCATGGAAACAGCTTAATTGACTCATGACAATGAGTCAACGAAATCCGCCTGCGGTGACGGCTACGGCAAAGTCGCGGGCAGGGGATCTATCCGTTGCGAAATTGGTGACAGTCACCTTTTTCCAACGGTCCTTTGATTCATCCATCGAGATATCCCGGGTGAAAAAAGGTGACTGTCACCAATTTCGCTGGGGGAGGCGATGACGAGCGCAAGCGGAACCAGGGCTGCACCGATGAGCAGGTCCACGATGTAATGCTGGTTCAGGAATACGCAGGCGAACCACATGGAGGCTGCGTACGCTCCGGCGAGCACGATCCAGCGACTGCGGGATCCATGCCAAGCCAGGACCAGTGTGAGAAGAAGGGGGTACGCTGCGTGCAAGGAAGGGATTGCGGCGAAGCGATTGGCGCTGATTCGGAACAAGGCTGAAAGCGTCGAGTTTTGCGCCTCGCCCATGGGCATGGAGTGAGCAAGGGAAGGCCGGAGGAAACCGTTCTCGTAAACCCACCACGGCGGCGCTGCAGGGTAAACGAGGTAAATAGCCAGCGTCAAGGCGTGGAGCGCAGTATAGGACCACAGGAGCCGCCGGAACAGCCGCTCAGCGTGCCGCCCCCACACGACAAAGAAAATCAAGGGCATCACGAACACGTGGGAGAGATAGATTAGGCTGGAGAATTGAGTCAGGGCGCGCGGCCAGAATGCAGAGCCGGATTGCGCCATCCAGCGAGCGAAGTGGAACGGCCAGATGATCCCTTCGGACGACCGGAAGAGAGCAGCTTCCCAGCGATAGGGAGCTTCGACCGCGACCCGAGGGAACAGGGCTGCAGCAAAAACACGCATGACATCGTAACTCAGCCAGAAGAGGATCAGCGGCCACCACGCCCGCACGAAGCGGCGCGCCGCCGGAGCGGTCGTCAGGCACGCCCAGAATAGCAGAGGAAGCACCAGGTGCTGCCAGCCCAGTTTTCCCCCTACCAGCATGAGAAGCGCGTAGCCCATCACGGCGACAGCGCCCAGCCAGTACCTTTCCTGCAAGTCTTGTGGTGGGGAAGGCGGAGTAGTGTTCATTCTCTCCTCATGTGTGGTCGAGATGGAGAAAACCTTCTATTTTAGTTTCTGTCGCCAAACTCATTGTCCGACTCGTAGTGCTGGCTCGATTGAAGTCACATGTGCGGGCGGGCTTTAGCCCGCGCCCTGAGGACAACAGCCACGACACGACCGATTTCACGAGCGTAATTCGTTTGTTTTTAAAGCGATGTGTGGATAGAAGCAACGATCTCTCGCTCAAGTGTGCCGGGCACGGGCTGAAGCCCGCCCGCACATGATTACTCTGGTTGACGGACGATTCAGCCCCAAAAGGGTGCTTCGCGACAGAAACTATTTTAAGCTTGTATGCGCAGCAGGGGAAATTACCATTGCGGCACGTTCGAGGCAAGAATCACGAGATACAGGGAATTTCCTCGTGCCCTTGTGGTGAGACTGATTGGCTGCGGCTATTTCGTGGTCGCCAAGAGAACGGCTACTCGTAGCGGAGGGCCTCGATCGGATCGAGGTAGGCTGCTTTGCGCGCCGGCCAGACTCCGAAGACCAATCCTACTGTGACCGAAACCAGAAATCCTGTGATCACCGCCCAGAGAGGAACGCTGGCCGGAAGCGAAGGAACAAAGGCCATGACCAGATAGCTTGTGGCTATCGCCAGAATCACGCCGAAAATACCTCCCACGCTCGTCAGCGTCATAGCTTCTACCAGGAATTGGAGAATGATGTCTCTGCGTGTGGCGCCGACGGCCTTGCGCACGCCGATTTCTCTTGTCCTTTCGGTGACCGAGACCAGCATGATGTTCATCACGCCGATGCCACCGACCAGGAGGCCGATACTCGAGATGGCGATGGCGATGAGTCCCACGGAAGCAGTAATGGCATCGAATTGTTGAATCAGCTGATCGGCAGTCGAGAGGTCGAAGTTGCGCTCCTCGTTTGGTTTTACGCCGCGTCTCCTCCGCAAAAGGCTCTCAACCTCATCAAGAGCGGCATTGAGTTTCCCCTCCTGCGCCTGGATGAGCAGTAGATGCCAATCCTCCCATGGCATCATCTTGAGGAAGGATCGATAGGGAACGAGGACCGCGCTGTCGCGTTCGTTGTCCCCCATGGCGCCGGCTTTGCTCTTTTCCGTAATGCCTAGAACGGTAAACGGGCGGCCATTGATCAATATCCGCTTTCCGATCGGATCGCTATGTGGAAACAAGGCATCCCGGATATCGGGGCCCAGCACGACGACGTCGATCCCATGAGCGTCCTCGGACTCGGAGAAGAACCGTCCGCTGCCGAGAGCTACGTTGGCCACTGAGGCATAATTGGCCGGTACTCCGTTAAAAGAGAAATTGCGCCCGATGTTGTTTTGATATTTGACAGAAACCCGGGTGCGAAATGCAAATCCCTGCCAGGTGACATCCTGCACCGATGGGCACAGTTGCTTGATGGCCAGGGCGTCGGCAACACTCAATGGCTTGCGCTTCATCTCTTCGGTAGACCGGCGGCCGCCAATGCGGGGACCCATGCCCAGGTGAAAGGCAAAAATATTGTTGGTGCCGTATTCCTGGACAATGCTGATGATGTTCTGGCGCATGCCGGTGAGGATCGAGGAGATGACCACCACGGTCATGACACCGATGATGATTCCGAGGATCGTCAGGAACGACCGGAACTTGTGGGCCAGCAGCGTCTGAACTGCCATGACCATGTTTTCTTTCTGCTGAAAGCCGTTCATGCCTTACTCTCTGGCTAGGGCCACGATGGGGTCAAGCTTAGCCGCTCGGTGGGCCGGATAAATGCCGGAAATCATCCCGATTCCACCCGACGCCAGGAGCGCAAGCATGATATAGCTGATTGTGATCGTCATGGGTATGGGAGTAGTTCCCCGAATTATGATGGCGACGACGTAGGCTACGATCAGCCCGAGGGCGCCGCCAAGCGAAGCGAGCAGGGACGATTCGATCAGAAACTGCAGCAGGATGTCGCGGCGCCGTGCTCCGATTGCTTTTCTCATACCAATCTCCGCGGTCCGCTCCGTTACCGTCACGAGCATAATGTTCATGACCACGATGCCCCCGACCACCAGCGAAATGAGCGTGATCGGCGTAACCACCACGGCGATCGCACCGGTGAATTGATCGACGGCCTGTTGTATGGTGTTACTCGCCAGGATGTCGAAGTCGTCCTCTTGATTCGGGTGCAGCTTGTGGCGCGATCGCATGACCACGCGCACTTGATCCTCCGTGGTCTCGAGCGTTTCCGCAGACGGTGCCTTCACCGTGAAGCTGAGGCTTCGCTGTGCGAATACCTTCATGAACGCCGTATACGGAATGTAGATGTTGTTGTCCAACGACTGGCCGAAGAATGTGCCGTTTTCCCGTTCTACGCCGATCACGTCAAAGGAGTCGGCGCCGATCTTGATCTGTTTGCCCAAAACATCGATGGGACCGAAAAGCTCCTTGCGGATCGCATCGCCAATTACAGCCACGGGCCGCGCGTGCTGGGTATCGAACGACGTAATGAAGCGGCCTTCCGCCAGGACAAGTTCCTGGATTTTAGGTGCGTCTTCGGTTACGCCTCTCACGTTCGCGTCATAGAAAGTGCGGTTTCCCACCTTGGCATTGGCGGTCCTGCCCATATTTGTGGATATGGCGCTGCAATCCTCGCAGCGCCGTTCGACGGCGCGCATGTCTTCCAGGTAGAGCTTTTTGTTGCGCTTGATTACCTTATCGTACTCCTCCTGCGACATGTTCACCCGCGCAATGCGAGCGACCCTGAAGGTGTTGCTTCCGAAGGTGGAAACGAGGCGATCCCTGACATAATAGCCGAGCCCCTCGATAGCGCCGCCTACCGCCACCACCGAAGCCACGCCGATGATGATTCCAAGGAGCGTGAGCACCGACCGGAGCTTGTGCGACCAAATCGAGTCTGCGGCGATGCGGAAGGCCTCCCACAGAGTCGCCAGCGGCCGCAGGCGATGTCGCGCCGGCCGTGCCAGCTCCCGCGTGCTTTTCATTGTGATGTTGAGGTCGGAATACGTCGCATTCATAGTGTAACCCGGCGCAGGTCGGACGCAACTGTTACCGGTCCAACCAGCATAAGTTGATACGAAAAAGGGGCGTCAAAGGTTCTGAAATACTGATTCTCATTTTATTGGCCCTTTTCTGCGACCTCTGCATGCTCCGCGGTGATGTTTATCGGCAGTCCGGTTCGTCAGGAGTGTGTGACACGCGAGGGCTAACTCTTTTTCGGAGGGATCTCAAGCCAGGTGCCAGCTCTCAGAGAACGTGGCGATTGAATGCCGTTCGCCTTCTGGAGAGCGGCAACCGAGACGCCGTAGCGGGCGGCGATCGAACTTAGGGTTTCGCCGGACTTCACCAGGTGACGGCGAGCTTCACCTGACGGAGGCGAGGATCCGGCGGTCGATGAGGTCGAGGGTACCTTGAGCCAGGAGCCGGCGCGCAGTGATTTCGGCGAACTGAGGCTGTTGGCCGCTTGGAGCTCCTCGACGGAGACTCGATAACGTGCTGCAATGGATGACAAGGTTTCACCCGCTTTGACCTTATAGCGGCCGTTGAATTCAGGATCGGTTCTGAGATCGGCGAGGGATAAATCGGCCAGCTTCTCAGCGAAGTCCGAGCCCATTCCCGCGGGTACGTTCAGCTCGAAGTTTGGATCGTCAGGAGGGGTAAGGGAGGTTCTCAGCGATGGATTGAGCTTCTTGAGCACGTCAACGGATACGTCAAGAACCTTGGCGACTGCTTTTAGGTTCACCCGCTTCGAGATCGTAACCCGGTCGTAACTAAGCGGAGGCTCCAGGTCCAAGGGAAGGCCATATTTTTCAGGATTGCGGGCCAGAATGATGCTGGCCATGACCATGGGGACATGGTTCTTGGTTTCCTTGGGCATCCTGCGCTTTAAACTTGCCAGACGCCAGAAGTCGGTCACGCCACTCCTGTCGACCAGTCGCTGGACTGACCCCTCGCCCCAGTTATAGGCGGCCAGCGCCAGGTTCCAGTCATTGAACATTGCGTGAAGGTCGCTGAGATAACGAGCGGCAGCGCGCGTGGACTTTTCGGGATCCGCGCGTTCGTCAACATATTTGTTGACCTTTAGTCCGTACCGGATCGCCGTGCCCCTGGAGAATTGCCAGATCCCCTTTGCGAAGGCGCGCGACACCGCACCAGGTTCGAAGAGGCTCTCGACCTGCGCCAGGTACATAAGATCCAGAGGCACCAACTCTTCGCGGAAGATCCCCTCGATCATCTGCTGGTACCGGCCCGAGCGTATCAGGCCGTCGACGAAGTGCTTTCGAGCATTAATGAGCCAGTAGTTCAGCGACTTAAGCACGCTTTCGTTAACAACAACCGGAACGTCGTACTTGGAGTTTAGTATGTCGGCCTCAACCGCATTCTTGAGCGCCGGATCGACCCGGATTGGGATCAGGTCTATTTTCTCGAGTTCATCAACGACCGCGTGCTCCGGCTTTTCCTCAGAGTCATCGTCGGATCGAAGGTAGCGAGATTCGTCCCGCTGTATCTTGTGGATGAGATCCTGGAAAAAAGTGCCGAGAACTGGAGTGGAGGAGAGATTCCATTCGGACTGCAGCAGGAGGTCGACTGCCGCGTCGAACGCGATGCGCGCCTTCGCTGAATCACCCGCCTTGATCAGGCTGGACCCCTCGAGATAATGCATCTCGCTTGCTCGCATGACGTCGAGCATCTTGGGAGGGATATCCGGGTCGTTGGGGAGATATGCATCAACGCTTCCGGGCCTGTTTCCATTAGCAAGCGAGGAGGTCGCTCCGAGGATCACGCGCTGGGGCTGGCAGAAGAGCGACGCAGGCATAGAAAGCGCGCAAAATCCTACAAGAGCTAGAATGGGCGGAAGCCGCTTCATGGTTCAGTAGTCGGACCGGCTACTTTTTGATTACTGGAGCCTGCACGACCGGAGTCAAGCGCCCGGTCGTCATCAACATCTTCGCTTCGGGCATCAGTTCCAGAGCCTTCTGCACCTGTGTGTCACCCTGGATTGACACCCGCCTGCCTTCCTCGAGTCCGAAGGCTGTGTTAAAGACTTCCTGCTTGATACCGCGCTTGATGAACTCAATGTTGTCGGATATGTCCTGAGCAGTGAATTCCACCTTCTGACTGCGCAGGAATTCCGTGAAATCGTCCAGCATGGAGGCGGTAACCTCGAACTTGGAAGCCGCCGCCAGTTCGGCCCGTTGCGCTGAGGATTTTACCTCATCATTCTTTAAGGGAAGGTGAAAATTGCTGGCCGCCGGCACTTGCCCTGAAGCGAGGCGCCGCGCATATTCAAAAAAGATATATCTGGAAGCCAGTATGGTCTCAAAACGGTTGAGTTCGCGCAACGGAACGGCTGCGTCCGGGGTGATGCCCCCGCCGCCGAGAACTTGGCGGCCGCTGTCGGTGTTCCTCACTTCACGTTTCTTGTTCTCGACACTGGAGGCATTGGGAAGATTGTAGTAGTCAAAAGCTGAGCCCGAATAGTCACGCTGGATCAAACGCCCGCTGGGAGTGTAGTACCTCGCCGTAGTCAGGGCCATCCCCGTATTGCTGCCGTCCAAGGGGTAAACGGATTGAACCAGACCCTTGCCGAAACTGGTTTCACCCACGATGAGCGCCCGGTCGTGATCCTGCAGCGCGCCCGCTACGATTTCGGAGGCGCTCGCGCTGCGATTGTTGATCAGCACCACGAGCGGAACCCGAATCTTCTCCAGGCTGGGCGCGAGGTAGGATCGATTCGTGTTCTGCACCCGGCCCTTGGTGGAAACGATCATCTCGCTTTTGGGGATGAAGAAGTCCGTGACGTCGATAGCCTGATTGAGCAGTCCCCCGGGATTATCGCGCAAATCGATAATGAGGCCGGAGAGCTTGTTTGCTCCCAGCTTGTCGAGACTTCGCTTCAGTTCGTCGGCTGTAGTTTCGGCGAAGTTATCGATCTTGATGTAGCCGATTCCGGGCTTGACCTCGAATGCATAGGGAACGTTGATGATGGGAATTTCCTCACGCTCAACCCTGAAATGCAGGGGATTGCGAACTCCCGGCCGCTCCACTGTGATATCCACGGTCGTTCCGCGGGGGCCGCGCAGATGGTCTATTATTTCATCCTGCGTCCAGTCGTCGATGTTCTGGCCTGAAATGTTGGTAATCACATCGCCGGCGCACAGGCCGCGCTTATCGGCAGGGGAGCCGATGGAAGGAGGCGCCACAATCACCACCCGGCCGCGATCGCTCCACGGCATCAGTTTCCGGACGCGGATACCCAGGCCGTAATACTTGCTGTGCTGCTCCTCGCGCAGGCGCGCAAACTCCTTGGGATCGAAAAAGTTGGAATGCGGATCCAACATGCGCAGCATGCCTTTGATCGCGCTGTAGATCAGCTGGTCGGCACCGACGTTGTCCACATGGTTTTTCTGGATGACATCGATCGCCTCTGTAAATTCCCGGATGAAATCGTTGGGAGAGTTCTGCGCAGAGCCGCTTACGGCTGAGGCACTGCCACCGAGGAAGCCACCCACCAGCGAGGATGTCACTACAACAAGGATTACCAGGACTGCAAATCTATGCTTCATAAAGGGATGGCTCCACATCTGGTTTCAGCAAAACCAAGCGAGTATAGCATGCCGATCTGGCGGTGGCAAGGCGAAGAATCAAGGAGGGTGCAATCAAGAGTGGGAGTCAGGCTCCATCCAGAGCGACACGAAGTTTAGCCGGATAGTCGCGGTTTTTGCGGACCCGACAGACCGGCCGTGATAATGCGAACCGCAAAGACCTTCTATGACAGATCAGATGTCAAGATAAATTTCTAGCATCACCCTTTTTCTTGACATCTGAAGGGCCTCACTTCGTTAATGGATCTCCGCATCGTTCGCTTCGTTA
>Ga0315279_10000411_pt1 | contig 87425 bp, 75 predicted proteins | sample YL17G06_20_MG_FD_203694 | JGI IMG/M metagenome (GOLD analysis project Ga0315279, IMG submission 203694) | Sediment microbial communities from Yellowstone Lake, YNP, Wyoming, USA - YL17G06_20 | ecosystem: Environmental > Aquatic > Freshwater > Lake > Sediment | place: USA: Wyoming | collected...
CAAGATCGAGCAGTTCGCCGCCGCCTACAACAAAAAGGCAAAGCCCTTCGTCTGGGTCGCCACGGCGGACTCGATACTCGCGAAGATCGCACGCTTATGTGGGCGAATCTCCGGGACGGGACACTAGGGACCCGTACCGCATCGGCGCGGCCGGCACTGAAAGGCACGGCCCGAGATACCGCGCTCCGCGCGGTGTGTGCTAGTCTTCCTCCGCCGTGAACGCCTCGAGTAGGCGGGCGAGTGCCGTAGGAACGAGGGCGCGGAGGATGACACCCTCCGGCCCGTCCTCCTTCGTCGTGACGGAGCCCTGCTCGTAGACGAGCTTCACCAGATCGTAGCGGTCGTAGGGAAGCGCCAGCAGCACCTCCACCAGCCCCTCCCGGAGAATCGTCTCGATCCTCGCCAGCAGCTCGGGCATGCCCTTGCCCGTCAGCGCGCTGACCGCAACCGAATGCTCGTGCCTGTCGAGGAGCGGGGGCGCGTGCTGTCCGGGGAGGAGGTCGATCTTGTTCCACACCAGGAGGCGCGGGGTCGAGGCGAGCTCAAGGCCGGCCAGGACTTCATTCACGGCTGAGATCTGCACCGCCGGGTGGGCATGCGAGCTGTCCACGACGTGAAGGATGAGCGAAGCCTCCTCGATACCCTCCAGCGTGGCACGGAAGGCGGCCACCAGGTCGTGGGGAATCTTGCGGATGAACCCAACGGTGTCGGTGATGAGGGCTTCCCTGCCGCCGGGCAGTGCGAGCCGGCGCGTGGTGGGGTCCAGCGTGGCGAAGAGCTTGTCCCGGACGAGCACGCCGGCGCCGGTGAGGGCGTTCAGCAGGGAGCTCTTGCCCGCGTTGGTGTAGCCGACCAGGGCGGCCACCGGCAGGCCGGACGCCTCACGACGCACCCGGTGCTGGCGCCTCTGCACCCGCACCTCCTCCAGCCCGGCGCGCAGGACGGCAATCCTCCGTCGTGCCTGCCTGCGGTCCAGCTCCAGCTGTGTTTCCCCGGGCCCCCTGAGCCCCACGGGCCCGGCGCCCGCGCCGCCCGTCTGCTGGGAGAGTCCCGCCCGCATGCCGGCCAGTCGTGGGAGCAGGTACTGGTACTGCGCAAGCTCGACCTGCAGCTTGCCTTCCCGTGACTGCGCGTGCTGGCTGAAGATGTCGAGGATGAGCCGGGTGCGGTCGATGATTCGAACCCCGTCCCCCAGCGCCGCCTCGAGCTTCCGCTGCTGCCCCGGGGAGAGCTCGTCGTCGAATAGCACGTAATTCGCATCGCAGGCCGCCACGAGCTCGGAGAGCTCGCGGACCTTGCCCGAGCCGATCCATGTGCCGGGATCGGGGTGCGCGAGCTTCTGGGAAGTGGCGCCCGCCACGGCGAGGCCGGCCGTCTCAGCCAGCCTGCCCAGCTCCTCCAGCGAATCCTGCATGGTCCATGCGCCCGATGCGCCCTTCAGCTCGACACCGACGAGGACCGCCCTGTTCTCCGCTGGTGCGCTCGTATCCAGTTCCGTCAGGAAGTCTCTTCTCATCCCGCGGACAGCATATCCGAATCAGCGGCCCGCGGCGAGCCTCGGCACGAGCCGAGACCGCATCTCCCGGATCGGTGGCTATGGCCGGAAATATGCCGATAGACTACTTGACGGGAGTGGAGGAGTCAGGGTCCACGGGCGCAGAAAAAAACTTTCAAACCCCTGAAACCTCTTGCATTTGTTTTTTGGTTGTAGTATTTATTGGACGAAGAATCGAAAAGGGAGGGGACCCGCCGATGTCGTTGCGCCAGAGCGGCCTCTGACCCGCGAAAGATGAGATAAAGGAGTCCCAGCAGAAATGGAAACCAAGGTGCAGAGCACTGAGGAGGCAGAACCTCCAGGTACCATGCCCGTAGTCCAGGACCTTGCCGAGCTTGCCGGCATCCGGACTACGATTCCGTCCTTCACGTCCTTTTCCCGCTCCATCAAGAAACCGGCATCCGTTCCCCTCAAGTTCCCCACCTCGACAAGATCCGAAGAGTTTCGCGCGCGGCACTTTCCGCTGGCCACCCCCGCCGAATGGAGCGATTGGCGATGGCAGCTGCGCAACCGCGTGCGCAGCCTCGAGGCGCTGGAACGGGTGGTGCGGCTGACCGGGGACGAGCGCACGGCCATCGAGCGGCACACGGGCTCACTGCCTTTTGCCATCACGCCGTACTACCTCAGCCTCCTCGACGCGGACAGCGCGGAGCAGCCGCTGCGCAGGACGATGATTCCCGTCACCGACGAGTATCTGCACGTCCACGGAGAGGCGGAGGATCCCCTCAGGGAGGACAGGGACAGCCCGGTGCCCGGCATCGTGCACCGCTACCCGGACCGTGTTCTCTTCCTTGTGGCCAACTCCTGCGCGTCCAACTGCCGCTACTGCACCCGGTCGCGCATGGTGGAGAATCCGGACAGCAACAGTATCTTCTTCCAAGCCCAGTGGGAGCAGGCGATTTCCTACATCGATGCGCACCCGGAGGTGCGGGACGTTCTTCTCTCCGGCGGCGACCCGCTCACGCTCTCCGACGAAAAGCTGGACTGGCTCCTGTCCCGGCTGCGGAGGATCCCGCACGTGGAGTTCCTCCGCATTGGGACCAAGGTGCCGGTCGTCATGCCCCAGCGCATCACCATTTCTCTCACACGGATCCTGAAACGCTTCCACCCGCTGTGGGTGAGCATCCACTTCACGCATCCGGACGAGCTCACTCCCGAGACCATCGAGGCGTGTGCCCGGCTGGCGGACGCCGGTATCCCGCTGGGCAGCCAGACTGTCCTGCTTGCGGGCATCAACGACTCCGTTGAGACGATGAAGAGGCTCATGCACGGCCTGCTGAAGGCCCGGGTGAAGCCCTACTACCTGTACCAGTGCGATCCGATCGTCGGCTCGAGCCATTTCAGAACGCCGGTGCAGAAGGGGTTGGAGATCATCCAGGGCCTGCGCGGGCACACCTCGGGATACGCGGTGCCCTCGTACGTGATCGACGCCCCCGGGGGAGGCGGAAAGATACCCCTCCTGCCGGAGTACCTGGTCGGCCGCGACGGCGACGAGCTGGTTCTGCGCAACTACCAGGGGCTGCACTTCCGCTACCCGGATCCCCTCGGAGCCGCAAAAGAGCGAGCCGGATGAGGACGACCCGCGCCGTGCCCCTGCAGGGCGCGGCGCATTTTTCCGCATGAGCCTTCCTCCCATTGCCATTGTGCATGGCCGCGTGGATGACTCTGCTTCTGCCGACGAGAAAGACGTCCTCGTCCAGGTGGAGGCGGTTCGCGCCGCGCTGCATGCGCTGGGGCATCGCACATTCGACGTGCCACTCACCCTCGACCTGTCGAAGGCCGCGAGGGTGCTGCAGGCGGCAGGTCCGCTCATCGCCTTCAACCTCGCTGAGACCATCGACGGGAAGGGCAGCCTGATCCATCTTGCCCCCGCCCTCCTGGACAGCCTCGGGATTCCCTATACGGGCGCACCCTGCGAGGCAATCCTTCTGACGTCCCACAAGCTGCTGGGAAAGAAGATGCTGCTGGCTGCCGGGATCGACACGCCGCCCTGGGTGACGGCCGCATCCGCGGTCAGTACCGCTCCCTCGTTTCCCCCGCCTTGGATCGTGAAGTCGGTGTGGGAGCACGCGTCGGTCGGACTGGAGGACGGCTCGGTGGCCGCCAGGCATCGGGCCTTGGTCGATGAGATCGGCCGCCGCTTGCGGCACGAGCGCATGGAGCAACTGTTCGTGGAGAGGTACATCGAGGGCCGGGAGCTCAACCTCGCCCTGCTCGGCGGCACTGCTGACGGGGAACCGCAGAATCTTCCTCCGGCCGAGATCCAGTTCGCAGGATATCCAGCGGGCAAGCCGAGGATAGTGGGCTACCGGGCCAAGTGGGTGGAAGGCTCTTTCGAATACGGGAACACGCCCCGCACGTTCGACTTTCCACCCGAGGACGAACGTTTGCTCCAAACCTTGATATCCATGAGCAGGGAATGCTGGAAGGTGTTCGAGCTGCGCGGGTACGCGCGGGTGGATTTCCGCGTGGACGGCTCCGGCCGTCCATGGGTCCTGGAGATCAACACGAATCCCTGCATATCGCCGGACGCCGGGTTCATGGCAGCCGCGGGACGCGCCGGGCTATCTATGGAAGACGTCGTGCGCCGGATCGTCGCAGAGGCGACGCGCGCGGGCGGCCGTGAGTGCCGCCAGGAGAGCATCGAATGAATACAACCAGGATCGCGTTCCGCAGCGCCGTCACGGAGAAAGACCTCGCGGCGGTCCGGCAGATCACCGAGTCCACGGGCTTCTTCTACCCCGAGGAAGTGGACACGGCGGTCGAGCTCGTCGAGGACCGCCTGGCAAAGGGCCCGCGCTGCGGGTACCACTTCCTCTTCGCCGAGCAGGACGGTCGGACGGTCGGCTACACGAGCTTTGGGCCGATCGCCTGCACGAGGGAGAGCTACGACCTGTACTGGATCGTGGTCTCGGGGGACTACCGGGGCAGGGGGCTGGGCACCCAGCTCCTCGAGCAGACCGAGGAGGCAATCGCCTCGTACGGAGGCACCCGGGTGTACATCGAGACGTCCGCCCGGCCGCTGTACATCCCCACACGCGCCTTCTACGTGGCACGCGGCTACTCTCAGATCGCGGAGCTGGAGGACTTCTATGCGCCCGGTGACGCGAAGGCAATGTACCTGAAGATCCTTCCCGGCCCGACCTGCTGAGGAATGCGGTCCCCGCGTGCCACACTCGCACTCCTGGCTGGATTGTTCCTGTTTGACATCCTGGTGAACCTGCCGGGATTCGTTCCCTCCTCGCCGGTCGCCTCGCTCCTGGTTCCCTCGATCGATCTCCTGGTCATCGCCGCGGCCTGCATGGGAATCGCGCAGGCGGGGGAACGCGCCCGGATGCCCCTGCGGATTGCCCTCAGCGTCCTGGCCCTGTTCCTGGTGGCGTGCAGCGCGGGATTGCGGTTCGGACTCGACGCCGGGGCGCGCCTTTTCGGCGGTGGCGCCTTCCCGCAGGTCGCAGCTGGCTGGGCGGTATCCTTCGTCCTGCTCGCCGCGGCCGGCGCCGCGTCGTTCTTTCTCTCGGGCCTGCTCGTCGGCGGGCTTCAGCAGCCGATTTCCCGCAGCATCCTGCTCCTCGTGGTCTGCCTTGCCGCGGTGCTGCAGGTGGTGTCGGGCAGACGTCTGTTCACCGCGAGCGTCATCCCCAGGCTCATCGCGCTGGTCGGATCTCAGGCGAGATAGCGGCTCATCTCGCGCTCCGCCCTCGCGTGAGCGGCGCGCAATTTCCGCGTCTCCTGGCTGTCCAGCAGCTCCGCGGCGAGCGTGAGGGGGATGCGGATCGGCATCGAGTGCCGCTGGGCGGCCTTCGCGAAATCCCGGTTCACGGTCGCGTAGTACGCGCCCGGGGCATTTCCCCACCGCTCGCTCTCGGGGGCCGCGTACAGCTCGCGGCAGCGCGCCACGAGGTCGGGCCTCACCTGGGAAAGGGTTTCCAAGTAGTGGTCCTTCTGCTTCCCCGGCTTGAGGGTCATTCCGCCGAATACCACGTACATGGCTCCTGCCGCTGCCGCCGCAGCGACGCTCTCATCGAGTGACTGCGCGCTGTCGGTCAGGAATGGCAGGACCGGCACGAGGAATACCCCGGCGTTGATTCCACGGCTCCTCAAGGCGGCGACTGCGCGAAGCCTCTCCGAGGGGGGCGCGGCACCAGGCTCGAAGACTGAGGAAAGCTCATCGTCCGCCGATGAAAGGCTGAAGCTCACCAGCGCGCCCGCGGAGCGCGCGATGCGCTCCAGGATGTCCGCATCACGAAGGACGAGCGTGGACTTGGTGAGCACGTGGACGGGGATCGCATTCTCGGCGAACAGCTCGAGGACCCTCCGCGCAAGTGAGTAGTGCCTCTCGGCGGGCTGGTAGCTGTCGCCCACGCCGCCGCCCAGGAGGACGAACCCCCCGTGACGGCACCGGGCGCCCGGCCACAACTCGGACTGCCCGGCGGATTCGAGCCGCAGTTCCCTGCGCAGCAGCTCGACCGCGTTCATCTTCACCTGGATGTCGGAACCGAATCGCCCCTGGACCTGGTACTTCTCCGCGCGGCCGTCGCAGTAGGAGCAGTCGTGCCCGCAACCCCTGTAGAGGTTCATGCCGCACCCGGCGAGGAACCAGGAGTCGATCTTTCTCATTTTTCGCAGGATCGTCTTTGCGTGTATCTCAACGGGGGAAGTCATGACAGGAAAAAGGGGAAGGGGACGCGAGATGCGCATGGGGAGGTTGCTCTCCTCGAGAGACCTTCACCTCCATCGGGAGGTTCCTGCTTCTCACGGTCCCCTTCAGTGATGAATGTGATTCATCGCTGCCAGTATAAACCCGCCGCCCCGTGAATGCAACGAAAAAGTTCATTGCACGGGGATGTCGGATTGGGTACGTTCAGATCATGCATTCCGACGGTTCGCACACTACCGCCCGCTCGGTGCGGGAGATCGACTGGTCGGCCTGGCGGCCGGGCGAGAGGGCGACGCTCCTCTTCGTGCTCAGCGACGGCCATATCCTGCTCATCGACAAGAAGACCGGGCTCGGTGCCGGCAAGGTCAACGGACCCGGCGGCAGGATCGATCCCGGGGAGACCGCGCTCCAGGGCGCCATCCGGGAAGTCCAGGAGGAGCTGTGCGTGACTCCCACGGGCGTGCGGGAGGCAGGGGAGCTGTACTTCCAGTTCATCGACGGGTACTCGCTGCACGGAACGGTGTTCACCGCCTCCGGGTTCGACGGCGAGCTGTGCGAAACGCGCGAGGCCGCGCCGCTCTGGACGCCCCTGGACAGGATTCCGTACGAACGGATGTGGGCAGACGATGCCCTCTGGCTTCCCCTCCTCCTCCGGGGCCAGCGCTTCCGGGGGTACTTCATCTTCGACGGGGACCTCATGCTGGATTCCCTCCTGGAAAAGCCCGGCGATTCTCATTCTGTGGGGGCCATTTCACCGGGCTGACGGCCCTGCTATACTTGACGAATGGGGCCGCGCAGGTTCCTTTTTTGGGCCGCGATCGCCGCGTCCCTTCTTCTCGCGGCGGATCCGCCCGCCCAGGGGAAGCCGGTCGTGCACTGCGACGCACTGGTCGGCTTCAACGGGACGGTGCGGGAAGGCCGGTTCGCGCCGGTCATCCTGAGCGTCGAGAATCCCGGCGCGAAGATGCAGGCCGAGATCTCCCTGCAGGTGACCTGGGGCGGCGGGCTTCGCGGCGTTCCGGCCGTCCGGACAATCGTCCGGGAGGCTGCCCTCGATGCCGGCTCGACCCGCCGGATTCCCTTTCTCATCCCGATCCCGCGCAGCGTGCGCACTCTCCGGGCGACCGTGTCTTCCCAGGGCATCACGGCGGGCAGCCTCGAGATCGAGCTTCGCTCGATGACGACGAGCAGCAGGATCGTCGCCGGCATCAGCAGCGAGCTCTCACTGGATGGTCTCTCCGCTCTCGCCGGCAGCGCCGGCATGCTGCGCGTCGTCTATCCGCGGGTGGACGACCTGCCGGTGAGCTGGGCCGGTTACGATGCAGTGGATGCCGTCATCGTCCATGACACTTCCTTTCAGCAGCTTCGTGCCGACCAGGTGACCGCACTGGAGCGCTGGGTCGTCACCGGGGGAGTCCTCGTGTTCACCGGGGGCGCCGCCGCGCTCCAGCACGAACCGGCGGGATTCGGCCGGCTCCTGCCGGTCGAGATCACGGGTCTCACGCGGAGGGCGAGGCTCGCCTCGATTTCCGTTCCGGGAGGATCGGTCCGGGGTGTGTCGGGGCCGATCGAGGTGGCAGTGTCCCGGCTGATGCAGGGGAGAATCGTTGCAGCCGACGGCGCCCTGCCCCTCGTCGTTGCGCGCCCGCTCGGCCGCGGCTCGATCTGGTTCCTCGCCTTCGATCCGACGATGCCGCCCGTGACCTCATGGGAGGGAGCCCTTCCACTCTGGCGGTACATCCTCGGCGGGGACCGTGTGCCCGCGATGGGCGCGGCACCTCGCGAGCCGCTGGCAGATCCCTGGATTGCGGCCATGCTTACCGCTTCTCCCTCTTCCTTTCCACACGTCCTCGCGCTTCTCATTTTCGCCGGGTGCTATGTCGCCCTCCTTGTGCCCCTTGTCCATGGCCGGTTGGGACGCGGAATGCGGTCCCGCACGCGTCTCCTCCTCCTGGTCGTCGTCTCCGTCTCGGCGACCATTGCGGGATGGGCGCTTTTCAGCAGGGTGCTGTTTCATCCCGGGCTGCAGGTCATCGATGCTGCGCGCGTGGAATCCCGGTCCGGCGACGGGCTGGCAGCGGTGATGGAAAAGTTCGCGGTGTTCGCGTCATCGGCCCTGCCGGTCGAGGCACGCCTGGCCTCCTCTGGTGCGGCCATCGAGGCGGCCGGCATCCGAACGGGAACAGCAGATTCCGCCGTGTCCGATCCTCCCCTTCTCCTCTCGGAGAGGGGAAACAAGACTACGATCCGGGGGATCGACGTGGGGAGGCTCGATACACGGCTCCTGGTCATACAGGATGTCGTTTCCCTGGATGTGTCGGTGCGGGCGGAAGCGCTCGGGTCGACCCTCGCGGTGAGAGTCACAAACGGCGGCAGTCGGTCCCTGAAAGGATGCTTCATGCTGAAGGCGGGCCGCGCGTACCCGCTCGGTGAGATCGGTCCCGGCGCGACGGTGGCGCGCACCTTCGACCTTGCAGAGGGCGTGGAGCCCGTCGACAAGGGCATCGGGCTCCCTGACGGAGACGTGCGGCGTGCGGCTCTCTGGAAAGCCGAGGCACTGGATGCGGACCGGGGAGACTCCCCTGCGCAGCTCATCGGCTGGCTCGAAGGACCTGTCCTGCCCCTCAGCTTCCCCGGGGGCGAGCCGTTCGCGGGCCGTCCGGGTCTTGCGCTCCTGCGCGTGGAGGCGGAATGAAAGACCGCGGCAATCCCTTCGTCGCGGAGGGAATGAGGGTGTATCTGTCAGAGCGCGGGATCCTCCGCACCTATCTGTTCATCGCCGGCGCACTCGGCCTGGCAGTGCTGGCAATGTGGCCGCGAAGCACGATCGAGGCTGCCTTGCGCGGGGGGGGGGCGGCAGACACCTTCACCGTCGTGGCCGCATGCTTTCTCCTCTTTCTCCTGTACCTCGGCGCGCGCTACGGCGCGGAGGACTATTCGGCCGATTCGACCGTCCAGCTTCGGGAGTATGTCACGCTCACGCCCGTGCCGCTGTTTTCCGTGATCGGCGGACGGCTGATGTTCGCGGTGCTGCACACCTTCCTCCTGCTCCTGATCGGCGCGCCGTTTCTTGCCGCTGCGATGGCCGTCGGCGGAGCCGGGTTCCCGCAGGCGTTGGCCGCCCTCGCAGTCATCGGCGCCGCGAGCCTTGCCGCGCGGATGTGCGGCCTCCTGGTGCTCACGCTCGTCGGCGGGCGCCGGCCGCTGCGCGACCTGCTCTTGATCCCCGTGCTCGCCGCATCCCTGGTGGTCACGTTTTTCCTGGCGCCGCGGACCAATCCCTTCCATGCAATCGCGTTTCTCCTGAAAGATGCCGACGGACCATCCGCATGTCTGGCGAGCGCCGGGGTGGATCTCGGTGCCGCGCTTGCGCTGGCTGCCTGCTCCCTGGGGGTTCTGTCCATGGTGCGCGGTCGCGCGCATCGCCGCGGGGGCTCGGGTGAGTGATACCCGCGAGCTCTTCGGGAAGCTGGTGGCCCGGCTCGAACGTGGCGCCCGCCGTGACCTCCTCATCCGCCGCGCGGCAGGCGGTCTCTTTTTCGGGCTCCTGCCGGCGCTCCTCGTGACGCTCCTCGCCGGGAGCATGCCCCTTCCTGTCCCGGCGTTTCCGCTGGCAGCCTTCCTGGCCGCGGCCGGGTGCGCCGTTGGACTGGTCTCGGCGCTTCTGCGCCGCCCGGATCGCCGCCGGCTCCTCATCCACGCCGACATGATCCTGGGCAGCAGGGAGCTCACGAGCACGGCGCTCCAGTTGGTGGATTCCGCCGGGGCGGGCATCTTCGCGGAGGCCGTGCTCGAGGATGCAGCGCAGCTTCTCTCACGGACCCCTCCACGGACCATCCTCGGCCGTCTCAGGGTGCCTCTTGCGCCCTTCGCCGCGCTTGCTGCGCTCCTGACCGTCGCCGGCCTGCTGTTCCCCGTGAATCTGCGCGCCCTCTTCGCGCACCGCATCGACTCCAGCTCCGAGCTCGCCCAGATCGGCGAGGATCTCCGAAACCGGGGGCAGCGCCTTGCCGAGGAGGCGCGCACCCTCGATCTCGGCCGGTCCCTCGAGCTCTCGCAGCAGCTGGCCCAGCTGGGGAGCGATCTCGCGGCTGAGAGAATCCAGCCGGAGGATGCGCTGGACCGGATGTCCGAGCTGGAGGCCGGTCTGGCCGAGGAGTACCAGCTGCGGATGCAGGACGCGCAGCCCGCCGTCCCCTCCGGGCAGTCAGGCGGCGGGGGAACAGGGGGAAGCTCGTCGACCGGGAAGCCGGGTGAGTCCCGGGCCGCGGGAAAAACAGGCGAGGCCGGTCAGGGCTCCGAGGCTCCCTCCGATTCCGACCGCTCGCTCAAGGACCTCGGCGACACTCTCGACAGGCTGCGCCAGACCCGGCGCCAGCTCGAGGGCCGGGGCTACGGTGACGGCGCGCAGGCGCAGGCTCCTGCGCGGCCGCGACGCCAGCGCAATCCTTCCGAGGCCCAGCCGGGATCACAGGGGCTCCCTCCCGGGCAGGGTGAAACCGGGAGGTCCGCGCAGCCGGGGCAGGATCCCGGTTCGACGCCGGGCGGCACGGGAGAGCGCGGTGGGAACGAGCAGCAGGGAACCGGTGAACCGGGGAGCGGCTTCGGCACCCTGCCGGCGCCGGTGAAAAGGGGAGACCCGACCGCCATCATCGAGGGAAACAGGGGGCCGGGCCTGCAGGCGCAGGGAAACCCTTCAAATGACGACTCGACCCGTCTCCTGGCCCGGGCCCTCCCGGAATGGACCGGCGCCCGGCTTCCCGAGGAAACCATCCTGAACCGCTATTCGCGGCAGGCGGAGAGCGCGCTCGCGCGGGACGAAGTTCCCCTGAAGCTGAAAGAGTACGTGAAGGAATACTTCACCGTCATCGGCATCTCGAAGTAGGGAGAGGTCATGGACGCACGGGAACAGGCGGCATGGGCGGGCGGGATGGTGCGCGCGTTGCGCGGGGAGATCGGGCGCGCCATCGTCGGGCACGAGGAGGTGGTCCACGACATCCTCGTCTGCCTCTTCTGCGGAGGCCACGCGCTCCTGGAGGGCGTGCCGGGGCTGGGGAAAACGACCCTCATCAAGTGCCTCGGGCAGGTGCTCGACCTCGTGACCTCCCGGATCCAGTTCACTCCGGACCTGATGCCCGCGGATATCATTGGCACGAACGTTCTGGTGCCGGAGGAGACGCAGTCGGCCGGGGCGGGTGCCGAGACGCGCCGCTATGTGCGTTTCCAGAAAGGTCCTGTGTTCGCGAACATAGTTCTCGCTGACGAGATCAACCGGGCAACGCCGAAGACACAGTCCGCCCTCCTGGAGGCGATGCAGGAACAGACGGTGACCGTGGGCGGGACGACCTATCCCCTGGCCCCGCCCTTCATCGTGCTGGCAACGCAGAACCCGATCGAGATGGAAGGTACCTATCCCCTGCCCGAGGCCCAGCTGGACCGTTTCTTCTTCAAGCTGACACTCGGCTACCCGTCGTCGGAGGAGATTTCCGCGATCATCAACCGGACCACTGCCGGACCGCAGGCGCCGCTTTCCCGCATCCTCGACGCGGAGGGCATCCGACGGATCAAGGACCTCGTCCGGGAGGTGCCGCTGGCGGCGCACGTCCGGGACTATGCGATCCGTCTCGCCCTTGCGACGCGGCCCGGCCTCGCCGCTTCCGCCGACCTTGTCTCACGGTACGTGCGCTACGGCTCCAGCCCGCGGGGGCCCCAGAGCCTCGTCCTGGCCGCGAAGGCGAACGCGCTGTTCGACGGGAGGCTGAACGCGGGATTCGACGACGTGAAGTCCGCGGCGCGCCAGGCGCTGCGTCACCGGGTCCTGCTCAACTTCGAGGGCGAGGCGGAGGGGATCACGCCCGAGCAGGTCATCGACGACGTGCTCGCGCAGGTCGCCACCGCAGCCACGGTACCCCGTGGCGGAGGTGGATTTGGCGCCACCGAGGACTGATGGACACGGGGCTTTTCGACAGGGATTTTCTCCGCAAGCTGGAATCGCTTGCCTTCATCTCCCACCGCATCTACCGCGGTGAGGCGCGAGGGGCTCACGCGTCGGTCCGCCGTGGCACGAGCCTCGACTTCGCCGATTACCGCACCTACCAGCCGGGCGACGATTTCCGCACCATCGACTGGGGAATCTTCGGCCGGCTGGACCGCCTCTTTGTGCGCCTGTACGCGGAGGAAGAGGATCTCACCGTGCACCTGCTCCTGGACTCGAGCGCCTCCATGTCCCACGGCGCCCCGCCGAAGTTCGACTACGCACGCCGGCTGGCGGCGGCCCTCGGATACGTCGGCATCGGGTCGCTGGACAGGGTCGGAGTGACGACATTCGGCGCAGGACTCCTCGGTGCGTTGGGCCCCCGGCGCGGACGGGCGCAGCTCTTTCACCTGCTGGAATACATGAGCGGGCTGCGGCCCTCCGGGGGCACGGACATCGCGAAGTCCCTGGAGGACTACGCGCGCCGCTCGCGCAGCCCGGGACTCGCCATCGTGATCTCCGACCTTCTGGACGACTCGCTCGACGGGTACCGCCGCGGGCTGCGGGCGCTCCTGTTCCACGACTTCGAGGTCGTGCTCGTGCACGTTCTCGACCGTGACGAGATCAGCCCCGAGGAACAGGGTGCACTGAGGTTGTCGGACATGGAGACCGGCCAGACGGTTTCCCTGTCCGTGGATCGTCCTCTCCTGGCCGCCTACCGCGCAAGGGTCACAGGTTTCTTCAGCGAGGTGGAATCCTTCTGCCTGAAGAACCGCATCGAGTACCTACGCACCGCCACGATCGTGCCGTTCGAGGACGTCGTACTGCGCTACCTGCGGCAGGGCGCGCACCTGCACGCGCGATGAGCTTTTCCTCCCCTCTCTGGCTTCTGCTCCTCCTCCTCGTGCCGCTGGTCATCCTCCTGCACGCCCTCTCGATCCGCTGGCGGTCCACCCCCGTGTCCTCACTGGTATTCTGGAACGAGGTGCTGAAGGACCGCAAAGCCAGCTTGAGAATACGCCGCTTGCTCGCGAGCCTCATGCTCCTGCTGGAGGTGCTTGCCGTCACGACACTCGCCGTCGCTCTCGCGGGGCCCCTCATCCCGGGCCTCGGCAGACGCGGCATGGGAGACGTGATTCTCGTGCTGGATGCCACCGCGAGCATGCAGGCGCGCGAAGGCGCCCGGTCACGGTTCGACCTGGCGCGCGAGCGCGGGCTGTCTCTCGTGGCGGGTCTCCGGGGAGGGTCTCGCATGGCGGTGGTGCTCGCGGCAAGGGCGCCCCGGCTCGTCTCGGCTTTTACCGGGAACCGCGCGGCGCTCCGACGGGCCATCCAGGACTCGGTCCCCACCGACGAGCCGGGGGACGTGGCGGCGAGCGTGGTCTTCGCCATGTCTCTTCGCGATCCCCGGCGCGGCGGACAGGTGGTGCTTGAAACCGACGGCGCCTTCGACGAGTTGCGCGGGGTCGACAGGTCCCTCCCCTGGTTCCAGGTGGACATCCTCGGCGCGGCGCATGACAACATCGGCATCACGAGCATGTCTTTCCGTCAGGCGGCCGTCGGCGGTGCTCCCTACGAGCTTTTCCTCGCGGTGCACAATGCCGGCCGTACGCCCGTGTCCGTTCCCCTCACGGTCCGGGCAGGCGGCGTAGAGGTGATCTCACGGACCATCGGTCTGGCGGCGGGGCAGCGGGGCACGGTGAGTCTTCCGTGGAAAGGGCTCGTCGTGGGGAGGGTGGAGGCGGAGCTGCGCACTGGCGACGTATTTCCGCTCGACGATCATGCGTATGCTGTGTTCGCCCCAGCCCGCCGCGTGCAGGTCCTCCTTGTCGGACCGGAGCCATGGTTCGTGGAAAAGGCGCTTTCGTCCCTGCCGGGAGTCACGCTGCGCCTGCAAGGGGAGCCGGCAACACCCGACGATGTGGAGGTGTACGTCGACGCGCAGCCGCCCGAGCTGGACAAGGGCAATTTCATCCTCTTCTCAGCGGCCCCGCCGAACCTGCCTCTCCGCGTGCTCGGGACCCTGCGGATGCCTGCCGTGACGGGGTGGAGCCGGACCGATCCGCTCCTCGATTCCGTTTCCCTCGCAGGGGTGACCATCGGCCAGGCCCTGGACCTGGACCCCGGACCGGGCTTCTCCGTCCTGGCCGCCTCGGGGACATCGCCGCTCATGCTCTCCTGGGACCACGCAGGAATAAGGGCGCTCATCGTGGCTTTCGACCCCCGCGCATCCGATTTTCCCCTTCGGCCCGGGTTTCCCGTCCTCCTGGCCAATGCCCTTGCATGGTTTTTTCCGAACTGGCTGGGGGCACAGGCGGACCAGGTGCAGGCCGGCGATATCCGCGTGATCCCCACCGGGAGTGCGGAAGACCTCACCGTAGTGAAGCCGGACGGCCGGCGGGTCAAGGTGAGCTCAACAGGTTCATCAACGGGGTTCTTCGATACCGATGAAACCGGCTTCTACCGCGTGGAGTCCGGCGGAACGGTGAGCGAGTTCGCCGCGAACCTGTCCAGTGATTCAGAAACCGATCTCTCGCCGCGTTTCGGCGCGCCCGGTGCCGTCACGTCGGGGACAGTCGAGCTCGCAGGCATCGCGTCGCCGGTGTGGGTCGGTTGTGCCGCCGCGGCCCTTGCGCTCATGCTCCTGGAGTGGCTGGCCTGGGCATGGACCCCGGGGAGGCACCGGGCATGAGCATCCACACACCCCTGTGGTTTCTCGCCCTGCTGGCCCTCCCGCCCCTGGTGCTGCTCACCTTCCGCGCGCTGCGACGACAGGCGGCACGGCTTACCCCGCGTCGGGCGGCCGTGTTCCTCCTGCTTCGCACGGCGGCGGTCCTGCTGCTCATCCTCGGGCTGGCAGGCTTCGGGCTTGCTCGTCTTTCAGACAGGCTGTCCCTCGTGTTTCTCCTCGACCAGTCCCGCAGCATCTCCGCCGAAGCAAGGCAACGCGCATTGCGCGTCGTGGAGACTGTGCGCGGCAGGCTCGGGAGGGGTGACTCCGCAGTTCTCGTCCGCTTCGGCGCCGCGGCGGAAACTGAGACTCTGGAGCCGGACGTGCCGGTGCCTGAAGAAGGCGGGGACGTCGAGCCCGGCGCCACGAACATCGGCGCGGCCCTGCAGGACGGTCTGGCCCAGGCCGTCCCGGGAGGCGCGCTGCGGATCCTTCTCCTCACCGATGGGAACGAGAACAGGGGAAGCGCAGATGCGGCGGCGGTTGTGGCGAAGTCCATGGGAGCTCGCGTCTTTCCGCTGCCCCTCGGCGGCCCCCTCCGCGGGACCGAAGTTTCGGTGGAAGAAGTGCGCGCTCCCGAACGGGTGAGGCAGGCGGAGGCGCACGAGGTCACCGTCATGGTGCAAAGCCGCACGGCGGTGAGCGCACGCGTCACACTCCTGCGGGACGCGGCTCCCATAGCGACCAGGGTCGAAGAGCTTTCACCGGGGGAGAACGCCGTGCAGTTCACCGGCTCGTTTCCCGAGCGCGGCCTGCACACGTGGGACGCATTGGTGGAAGCGCCGGGCGATGGCGTTCCCCAGAACAACCACAACCGCCGTTTCGTGGAGGTGAGCGGCCCGCCACAGGTGCTGTACGTCTCGAAACCCGGCAAGGGGTCGCCCTCCTTCCTTTCCGCCCTCTCCGCCCAGGGCATCGGGGTCGTGTCGACAACCGCGACAGCGCTTCCCGGCACCATGTCCGGATACCTGCCCTACGACGCGCTGATCCTCGACAATGTGCCCGGCTACGGCATCTCGACGGAAAAGATGGAAACCATCGCCCAGTACGTGCGCGATGCCGGCGGCGGGCTTCTCATGGCGGGCGGAGATGCTGCATTCGGCGCAGGGGGATACTACAAGACACCCATCGAGCGGATCCTCCCGGTGGACATGGACGCGAAGTCCCAGCTCCAAATTCCCGGCATGTCCCTTGTGCTCGTTGTGGACAAATCCGGGAGCATGGGAGCCGGGGTGCCCTCCGGAGAGACAAAGCTCGACGTCGTGAAGTCAGCCGCGCTGGCCGCGATCGAATCACTCAATCCCTTCGACAAAGCCGGCGTGATCGCCTTCGACGCGGACTGGCAATGGGCCGTTCCGCTCACAAGCGCGGGGGACACGGCAAAAATCGCGGCGGACCTCGCCACGCTGACCCCCGGGGGAGGAACCATCATGTACCCCGCGCTGGAGGAAGCCGATCGTGTCCTGTCCGCGTCCAGCTCGCCCCTGCGCCACGTCATTCTCCTCACCGACGGTCTCTCCGACACCGCGGACTTCCAGAAACTCCTGGAGCGCATGGCCCGGCATCGCATCACCGTCTCCACCGTGGCGGTCGGGGAGGACGCCGACGTGGACCTGCTCGCAAACATCGCCCGATGGGGCAGGGGCCGCACCTATGCGACCAGCGATCCTCGCGACGTGCCGCGGATCTTTCTCACCGACACCACTCTGGCCAGCCGCGGTCTCCTCGTGGAGAGGAGCTTTTTCCCCCGCGAGGTTTCCGCCGCCGAAATGATCCGCGGGCTTTCTCTCGGCGGCATGCCTGGACTGCGGGGCTTCGTGCTCACCTACATGAAGACGGGAGCCGAGCAGGTTCTCTCCGCGATGTACGACGCACCTCTCCTGGCCGCATGGCGGTACGGCCTGGGGCGGACCGCCGCGTTCACTTCCGATTTCGCCGGGCGCTGGAGCGCGGCGTTTCTCGCCTGGGACCAGTTCCCCCGGTTCGCAGCCCAGCTGGTCAGGTGGATCGAGAGACCCGCCGACTCGAATGTCCTGCATCCCCGGATCGACGTGGACGGGGGCACCGCTTCGGTCACGGTCGACGCGTATGACACCCTCGGGGCATTCGTGAACGGTCTGGACATCCGCGGCATTCTCATCCGCCCCAGCGGCGCACGGGTGGAAATCGGCGTTCTCCAGACGGGTCCGGGCATGTACCGGGCGGAGTTCCCCGCGGACGAAGCGGGTGATTACACGCTGACGCTCGCGGCTGCATCCGGGGAGACGACCCTTGCGCCCCTCACCATCGGCACGAGCATCGCCTACTCGGAGGAGTACCGGATGCTCGGCGTGAACTCCGAGCTCCTGGATCGTCTGGCCGCCGGGACCGGGGGCAGGGTCATCTCATCCGTCGACGACGAGGCGGGGCTCGCCGCCCTGCTGCGCCGTGAGCCTGGGTCGGCGGGCGCGGGCAACGACGCCTGGAAATACTTCCTCCTGGCCTCGCTCCTCCTGTTCTTCCTCGACATCGCCGCGCGCCGGCTCGCCGCTCCCCGGGAGCTCCTCGGCCGTGTCGCCGCGCGGCTGCGGGCGCTTCGCGCGAAGCCGGGGCTGTCCTACGAGGACCTGACTGGCATCGTTGCCCGCGCCCGCGAGGAGGAGAAGGCGAAGTTGAAGAGGCGCGTCACGGGCATGGTGCGCGAGGGGAAGCTCGATCCAGAGCTCGCCGCGTACCTGTACATCGCGCGCCTGCGCAGCAGCAGGGCGGCCAAGGAGGAGACGAAGAAATGAGGCGTGGACGGCGATGAGCACCAAGGTCCTTCTGGATACCGACATCGGGAGCGACATCGACGACGCGGTCGCCCTCGCGTACCTGCTCGCCAACAGTGAGTGCGAGCTACTGGGCATCACCACGGTGACCGGCGAGGCGGAGAAGCGCGCCCAGCTCGCGGATGTCCTCTGCAGGGCGGCCGGCCGAAAGGTGCCGATCTTCCCGGGGTCCGAGCACCCTCTCCTCGTGGCACAGAGGCAGACCACGGCCCGGCAGGCCGCCGCCCTGCAGAAGTGGCCGCACGAAACGTCATTTCCCCCCGGGCAGGCGGTGCAGTTCCTCAGGGAAACGATTCGGGCGCACCCCGGCGAGGTCGTGCTGCTCACGATCGGACCGCTGACGAATGTGGCCCTGCTTTTCAGCCTGGATCCCGGCATCCCGCGCCTGCTGAAAGGCATGGTGTCGATGTGCGGCATCGTTTCAAATCGCGTTGCGGGGTGGGGCCCCGTGGAGTGGAACGCGTCCCTCGACCCTCACGCCGCTGCAATCGTGTACCGGCATCGGACTCCCGCCCACCGGACCGTCGGGCTCGATGTCACAGCCCAGCTCTCACTCGCGTTGGACGAGGTGCACCGGAAGTTCCAGAGCGCCCTCCTGAAGCCCGTGCTCGATTTTGCGGAGGTCTGGTTCCGGCACCGTGACAGGATGGTGTTCCATGACCCCCTGGCCGCGGCCGTGATCTTCGATGAGACGCTCTGTCGATTCGTGCGAGGCACGGTCGATATCGAGTTGGAGAGCAGGCGGCTCTCGGGTGCAATGCACTGGGGGGTCGACCCCGCGGCAGGCAGGCACGCGGTTGCGGTTGCGGTCGACAGGGACCTGTTCTTCCGCAATTTCTTCTCTGTCTTTGGGTGAGGAATCGGGACGCTCCGACGAGGTTCTCGACCGCGAGACAAACCGCGCAATCTGTGCGGAGGTCCGTTCCCGAAATCTCTGGTCCTTGACTTGGGGGATGCTCCCGTGTACCGTGGTCGCCGACCCGCACCCCGGCCACCGGGCGCGTCGTCGCCTTCTTTCAGGGAGGAACGCGTCATCCAATGCGAACGAGAGGCGCGCTGATTGCACTTGCGGTTCTGCTCGGGGGTGCCGCCCTCGCCGTTTTTCTTCTGATGGCGAGGTTCGATACGACCCTGGAGTTCAGCTTTCGCGACAGCGTGAGCAAGCAGTGGGTCTGGGACTCCACCGCCCGGTTGCAGGATCGCCTCATCCTCGCGTTCTTCCAGTCGGACGCGGGCCCGGTGCCGTTCGTGTTTTCGCGCCTGAAGCCCGGTTCATGGACCCTCGGGATTTCGGCGCCCGGCTACATTCCCGCCTCCGTGCCCGTGAAGCTCCGCCGGGGCGCGAACCTTCTCCCGCAGCCCATCGAGATGGTGGGCTTCGAGATACCCAACCTCCAACGCTTCTATGTTTTCGAGCAGCTCGACGGGGGCGACATCGTCTGCCAGCTCAGGCCCGTCGGTGCTGACGGACGCGCGGTAGTGAACCACCCCTGCCTCCCTCTCTGGGTGGAGACACGGGTCGCCGTGCACGTCAAGGACGGCAAACCCGTCACCGAGCCCATGGATGCGGGAGGAGCGCGGGGAGCGGAGCTTTTCCGCGGGCATCTGGACTGGCGGTGGGACCCGGCGCCGGAAACCTCCTTCCGCTACAGCATCAGGATCCCCGGCGGGAGGATGGTGCCGGATCCGTCTCTCTACCGGGTCATCGACTACCTTGTCGTCGTGCCGGATCCCCGCATCATCAGGCCCGACGAGGTCGAAAGGCTCATGGAGAAGGCCCCGGCGCTCCCCGACTTCGGCGCGATCAAGGCATATCTCGACAGGGCGGGGAAGGGGATCCTGTACTTCTTCGACACCTCATGGAATGTGAAGGCGAGGGAGGAATGATCCAGACTCGACAGCTGGTGAAGCGCTACGGCACTTTTACGGCCGTTGAAGGGATCGACCTGCACATCAGGCCCGGCGAGATCTACGGGTTTCTCGGGCCGAACGGCGCTGGAAAGACCACCACGATGATGATGCTCCTGGGCATCACGCGTCCGACATCGGGCGAGATTTTCCTCTTCGGGGAGAAGTACACTCACCGCCGCCTCGACCTGCGCCGCCGCATTGGGGTTGTGCCGGAGAAGCACCCCCGCGGGGTGTGGCCCTGGATGACGGCGGAAGAGTACCTGCGGTTCTTTGCCGAGCTGTTCGCCGTTCCGAGGCCCGAGGAGAGGATATCGAGCCTCCTGGAAAAGGTGGATCTCCTGGGTTTCCGCAACAGGAGGATACGCGAGTTTTCGCGTGGCATGCTCCAGAAGCTGAGCTTCACGCGGGCGATCCTGCACGACCCGGACATTCTGCTTCTCGATGAACCCATCTCCGGCCTCGATCCCCTGGGCATCCGGCAGGTCCGTGACCTCATCATGTCCGAAAACCGCGGCGGGAGGAGCATCTTCATCTCCTCCCATCAGCTCTCGGAGATGGAGCGCATCTGCCACAGGGTCGCGATCATCTCGAAGGGCAGGCTGATGGCGGAGGATACGATGCAGAACCTCGTCGCGCGCCTTTTCCGGGAGCGCGAGATCCACGTCGAGTTGGAGAAGGTCCCCCAAGGACTTGCCGCCCGGTTGAAGAAACTGCCCTCGGTCCTGGAGTGCACGGTTCGTGGCGAGACGCTCATTGTCACCGTCCCGCGGCAGGGCGACTTCCGCAGGGTCGTCTCTGAGTTCCTCATCGGGCAGGACCTCGTCCCGCTTTCCATCCAGGAGAGGGTGGTCTCGCTGGAGGAGGCGTTCGTCACGATCACGCAGGAGAACATCGGCTCGCTTGTCAGCGACGGAGGGGAGGGATGAGCGGCAGGGCGCGCGCGGCGCGGGTCATCGCGAAGAGGCAGGTGTTCGAGGCGCTGGTCAGCCCCGGGCTGTATATCGCGCTGGTGGCGGGGCTCTTCCTCGGCTACGCCCTGGTGAGCGGGTTTGCCCGTGCCGTGGACTCCAGCGGCTTCAACCCGCAGCTGCGCCCCCTGTACGACATCATCGGCAGGGGCCTCGAAGGAGCCTTCGGGAAGACATTTGTCGATGCCCTTTTCGCCGAGGGCCCTCTTCCCTTCGCCTTCTCCGTCTCCTTTGCCCCCGTGTTCCTCTACATCGCGGTGAGCTCGGTGTTCAAGTTCGGCCTGGAGAAGAATGCCGGGGCGGTGGAGCTCGTCGCGTACGGCCCGGCGGACGGGACCTCGTATCTCATTGCCTCCTACGTCAAGGATCTCCTGCTCAGCCTCTTTTCAATCCTCGTGCTGCTTGCATTCATGGTGGCCGCGGCCGCGCTGTACAACTACCTGGCGGGTCCCGAGCTCTTTGTCGCGGCTGTCGTCGCATTCTTCCTCTCCCTCGCGCTCCTTGCCTACGGCAGCCTTGCGTCGATGCTCACCGTGAACGCCTCCTCCTCCCTCGCGCTCTTTCTGGGGATCATCGCGTTCCTCCTCGTGGTCCTCTTCGGTTCCTTCGCAATCGTGGGAGAATATGTTCGCACTCTCTCCACGGTGATCGCCCGGGCGGTCCAGTGGGTCTCTCCCTTCTTCTATGGAAACCTGAGCCTGCGGGCGAACGCGGCCGGTGATCCTCTTGGTTTCGTGGGTGGGCTCGCCCTTCTCGCCGTTCTTGCCGTCGTCATCCTCACGGCCAGTCACTTCATCATCAGCGCGCGGGGGGTGCGGGCATGAAACGCTCGTCCCTCATCATCGCGCTTCTCCTGGCCTTCGCTCCCGCGTTCGCCCAGGCGCCGGTGAGAACGGAGAACCTCATCTATTCAGTCCTCGCGTACAACGGGAGGGACTACAGCCCCACATTCGCGCGGACGGCCTCGCCGGCTGTCTTCTTGATCGCCGGGGTCGACAACTTCCTTACTGTCCGAAAGACCCTCGTGTACTTCTGGCCGCTGACGGGGGAGTGGAAGACCAACATGGACGCGCTCAACGTGCCCATCGACGGCGTGCTGGAGATCACCGACAGGTGGGGATCCTCCATCCGCGTCATTCCCTCCCGCTACACCTACTACAACGAGCGCGGCGAATACGAGCTGAACTGGAAAGTGGCGCAGGATGCGGAGGCCGACCGGGTCTGGGCGCACTGGTCGGCAATCCTCGGCGCCTACGAGGCGGCGATGAAGGACTACCGGGACAGGCTCGCGAAGGAGCAGGACGCCCGGGCCTCCCTCATCGTGCGCATCCAGCGCCTTCGCAACGAGGGCGGGGACGTGACCGCTCTGGTCGACCAGCTCTCCAACATGAAGGAGCCGGAAGCGCCGCAGCCGCCCCAGGACTACGTGGTTCCGCCCGCGGAGATCCAGCAGGCCTTCATCGTGAACCTGTCCGCCGGGGATTACACCCTGCGCTTCAAGAGCTTCGACGGGAGCATCCTGGAAGGCTCGGAGAAGAGGCTCGTGGTCCACCAGAGGCGAAGGAGCGGGGGGATCGGGTACGAGGTGATACCCGGAGACAGGTGGACCCGGCCGGTCGATTCCGCTACCCCTTCCGCAGTCCTGTACGTCGACGGCTCGAGCGACCTGTACCTGAGGCCGTACGTCGAGGATGAGTACAACGACCTGTACTATGCCAAGACGATTCGCAATGACGCCCGGGGCAATCCCAACCTGATGAAATGGGAGCGCATCCAGCAGATCCCCCGGGCCGGAATCGAGCTCACCGGGGGAGGGGCGGGGAAGTCGATGATCCGCGAGGAGCCCTGGTTCGTGGAGCAGGCGCAGGGCGCCACGCTGGGCTACAGGATCGTTCCGTTCGATCCGCAAGGCGCGCAGAAGGGCAAGGAGCCCAGCCTGATCGCCTTCCGTGTCACTCCTGGCCAGGGAAGCGCCGTCACCGGGCTTCGGACCGTGGACAGCAGTGGCGGCCCGCTTCCGGGCAGCGAGCGTCAGATCCGGGTAATCGCCCCGCCCGCGGCGGAGCCGGTCCTCCCCCTTCTCGCCCTGGCTCCCCTCGGTGCAATGGCCCTCGTCCTTGTCAGAAGAGCGCGCAGGTACCGGCGCTCGTAGAAAAAGATTGCACTCCCCAACGGTTGTGCTATGATCAGGGTGGTTCAACGTTGTTGAACCGTAAATCGATCCACTGACAAGGGGGGTACAATGAAAAAATTATCGCTTCTTGTCGTGCTCGCGCTCTTCATGATCCCGGCGTGCATTTTCGCCCAGAAGGTGAAGCTGGAATTCGTTGTCTGGAACTACTCGCTGGACACGATCCAGGACAACATCGCACAGTTCGAGAAGGCCAACCCGAACATCAGCGTCCACCTCACCGACTACACGTGGCCCACGTACCACGACACGATGGTCCTGCGCTTCAAGGGCCGCACGCAGACCGACATCATGTACAATGGAGAGGACTGGCTGCCCGAGTTCGCTGCTGCCGGCTGGGTGGCGCCGCTGGAGGACTACTTCCCCGCGGTCAAGGCGTACAAGTCCAAGACCGCCAACTATGCCCTGGCCGACATGACGTATAACGGCAAGATGTACGGATTGTCCTACTATGCCGACCTGATCACGTTCCAGTACAACAAGAAGATCCTGAAGGACAACGGGATGCAGGCCCCGCAGACCTGGGACGACGTAATGGACGAGAGCGTGAAGCTGAAGGCCGGCGGCATCGACTTCCCCATCATCTACGAGTATGCCGCCTCTCTCCCCAACTTCCTCCAGGCCTATGTCTCCCAGGTGTACGGCCGCGGGGGGAGGATGTTCGATGACAAGCTGAACCCGCTCTTCAACGATCCCAACTCGGAGGCCTTCAAGCAACTGCAATGGCTGCAGGACGCCTTCACGAAGCAGAAGGTCGTCACCCAGTCTTCGCACGAGACCAAGGTGGCGCTTTCCATGAACACGGGACAGAACGTGTTCAGCGTGCTGTACAACTACGTGCTGGCCTCCTACAACCTGCCACCCTCACCGCTCGCCGGCCAGTTCGACATGACCCCGATGCCCGGCGCCAAGCACGCCGCCCTCGGGTTCGCAAAGTTCTACTGCATGACCAGCCAGGCGGCGAAGGACAAGAACCGCCGTGAGGCGGCCTGGAAGTTCATCGAGGCCTTCGGCGGCGGCGACTATAAGGTGGCCAAGCGCTGGGCCGTGGAGAAGGGCCTCGGGTTTGCCGCCATCCCGCTCTACGACGACCCGGACGTGAAGCAGGCGTGGGGGACCTGGATCGACATGGACAAGTTCAAGGCGCAGGCCAAGCTCGCCATCAATGGGACCCAGACGGAGTGGATGGGGATGTGGAGCGAGTTCTTCCGGCCTCTCTTGGCAAAAGCCATGGTAGGAGACTCCACCGTGAAGGAGGTCATGGACCAGGGAGCCGCGAAGTGGAAGGAGTACAAGGAGCTCCTCGGCAGGTAGACGACCTCACCTGAATCCTGCCCATTGGCATGCCGCCCGGGGGATTGTTTCCCCCGGGCGTCTTTTCCTGATCGCGCGCCAAGGAGGTGCCCGTGGCGGCCCGTCAGCAACTTTCGCGCTACCCCATCGAGTGGCTGCTGCCCGTGCTGATCCTGGTCATCGTATTCACGGTCTATCCATTCGGCTACGCGATCTGGAACAGCCTCTTCCAGATTCTTCTGGTCCTTCCTGTGAAGCCCTTTGTCGGGTTGAAGAACTACGGGAAGGTGCTCTCTAGTATCTATTTCCTGGAAGCGCTGAAGAACACCCTCGTGTTCGCGGCGGTGACGGCTCCTATCGCGCTGGTCATCGCCCTCGGCGTCGCCCGGCTCCTGCTGCAGAAGTTCGTCGGCCGCGGCCTCCTCAGGGCCGTCGTGCTCCTGCCGTGGGCCATCCCCGGCTCGGTAGCTGGCATCATCTGGCTCTGGGTTTTCCACGGCCAGTTCGGGATCCTCAACATTATCCTCTTCAAGCTCGGGTTCATCCATCACTACATCCAGTTTCTCAACAACGCCTTCCTGGCGAAGATCTGCGTCATGATCGCCCACATCTGGACGCAGGTCCCCTTTGCCACGATCATGCTCATGGCCGCCCTCACCACCATCAACAAGGAGCTCTATGAGGCAGCCGAAGTCGACGGGGCGCGCCCGGTGCAGAGGTTTTTCAACATCACCGTCCCGCAGATAAGCGGCATGATGATCATCGTCCTCATCTACGAGCTGATCATCGGATTCACCACGTACGACGTCGTCTACTCCATGACCGGCGGGGGGCCCGGCGGGGCGACGACCCTGCTCTCCTACTACGTCTGGGGAGAATCGTTCAAGCTGCTGAACTTCGGAAACGGGGCGGCCCTCGGCGTGATCATGGCGTTGATCACCTTTGCCATGATCTGGACGATCCTCCGAATCATCCCCAACGAAATAATGACCATGGAGTAGGGCCATGGGAAAGAAGATCCTCATCTACGTTGCGGCGCTGGTGGTTTTCTTCTTCAGCATCGGCCCGCTGATCCTCACGTTCATGGGAAGCATCATCCCCGATGCGGCGCTGCTCTCGTATCCGCCCAAGTGGTTCTCCTACAAGCCCACAATCGCCTATTACAACTACATCTTCACCGGGAAACTGCTGCAAGAGTACGAGGCGCGCGGCGCATCGCGTGGGATGATCACCCAAGAGGTGCGGCAGATCCCGCGGGGGCTGCAGACCAGCTCGACGATCGCGCTTGCCGTCATGGGGGTGAACGTCGTCTTCGGCAGCATGGCAGCCTATGCCTTTGCGCGATTTCGCTTCCGGCTGAAGGCGGCCACCTTCTCGGGTATCGTGATGTGCCGGCTCCTCCCGGCCGCAGCGCTCGCGGTGCCTTTCTACCTGATCGTCCAGTCCCTCGGGCTCCTGGACACGAAGCTGGCCATCATCCTCGTCCATAGCATCCTCACCCTGCCGTTCACCGTCCTCATCCTTTCTGTCTTTTTCCGCTCCATCCCCATGGAGATCGAGGAGGCTGCCAAGATCGACGGCTCGGGTCCGTGGTCGACCTTCTGGCGCATCACGCTCCCCCTTTCCGCCTCGAGCATGGTGGCGACAGGATTGTTCTCTTTCATGCTTTCCTACTCCGAGTTTCTCTACTCCCTGATCCTCGGCGGCAGCGAGCACACGCGCACCCTTCCCGTGATCATGGGCGCGCTTTCCACCAACACGGACGTCGCCTGGGGGATGTTCATGGGAGGGGTGTTCATCACTCTCGTGCCGACCCTCATCCTTGTGATAGTGGTGTGGAACTTCGTCGTGGAAGGAATCCTCTTCGGGGGAAGCAAGTACTAGCCGTGACAGAAGCGCGGCCGGGGGCCGCGCGAGAGGGAGACGCTCATGGCAGCCAAAGAAACGGATCGAGCCCTGATGCGGGGGACCTGCGGATTTCCGACGCCCGAGAATCCCTGGTATCACCTGAGGCTCGGCTTCTCGCTGGAGGGCGACGGCCGCTACCAGATCAGTCGGGTAAAGGTGAACGGGCAGAGGGTCAGAGATTTCGTCCCCTACCACGACTTCTGTCCCCAGAAGGACCAGCTCCTGAAAACGCGCGGGGTGAGCGAGCTGGTGGTGCGCTGGGACTGGAAGCCGCGCGAGCGCTGCCAGGTGGAGATCACCGGCAACGGTCCGAGCGAGAAGGAGAGCTTCACGCTCAACGCAAGTGTTGATGCGCCTGCCGGCGGCGGGTACTGGGACCCCGCCTGGAAGCATTACGCCAGCCTCGTCCTGACGGAGACCGCGGGCCTGGACCGGGTGGACGAGCCAGTGCATGCCAGCCTCGCCGTGTACGGCGACAGGATCCAGGACCCCGAGCGGGAGGTTCGCATCGTGGCCGTCCACCCGCAATCGGGGGCGCACCACGAAGTCCCCTGCCAGGTCCAGGACGTCGCGCGCTACACGGCGGAGGGAATGCAGATCGGGGAGGAATACCAGCCCACAACGACCTTCCAGGTCGCGTTCCTCGCCGACGTGCCGGCCAGCTCCGCCAGGGTGTATCTCGCATTCTATGGCAACCGGAGCGCGCGCCCGACAGCGTACCCCAGCGGGCTTTCGGTGACCGGGGAGAATCTGGGCCTGGCGGTGGAGAACCCGTTCTACCGGGCGATCCTGTCCCCGAAGAGCGGCGCCATCGACGAAATCCACGTGAAGATGGGCGTGAACCAGAAGATCGAGCACCACCTGGAGACCAACGGCGCGCTGCACTGGAACCCCTGCTTCTACTGTCCTCCGAAGCCGTGGCTGCACGCATCTGACTGGGATCCTCCTCCCCACTCCTCGTGGTTCGCCGGCGCCGTGTTCCTCTCAACGACACGGAGCGGCCACGTGGACCCGTACAAGGAAGAGTCGCACATGGCGGTCACCTACCGCTTCTACGACCGGGTCCCCTGGATCTTCCTCTCCACGAAACTGGAGGTGAGGAAGGACATCGCCACCAAGGCGCTGCGGAACGGGGAGTTCGTCGTGAACCGCAAGCTCGTCGAAGAGTTCGCGTGGCGCAAGCCCGACGGGAGCGCCGGCACCATGCTCATTACCGACGGCCCCCGCCATCCCCGTCACGCGAAGGTGCTGCCCGCGGATACGCCGTGGGCGGCCTTCTTCAGCAGGAAGGGCAGGTTCGGGCTGGGCATGGTGAACACGAAGCTGGCGGATTTCAGGGTGGAGGGCGGCCTGCCGAAGCTGTGCAACCGCTACTCCTACCTGCAATGGGGGAAGTGGGCGTACTACGCGCGCCCCCTCGTCTACACATTCGCCTCGAACAACCCGGCCCGGCTCATTCCCGTGGCCGCGGGCAACGTGTATTACGAAGAGATGGCGGTGGTGCCTCTTCGCATCGACCCCGAGAAGGAGGACTTCCGGCAGCTCGAGGTGCTGCATCAGAAGCTCACCCACCCCCTCGACCTCCAGCTCGTGGAGGATACAGACCCGAGGGCGCCCGAGGGCTGGGTGCCGCCCGTGCTGGTGAAGGAGTTCGAGGAGATGGACGAGGAGTAGGGGGGTCCTGCGCTAGCCCAGGCGGACGGGCGCGCCCTCTCTCCATGAGCGCTGGGCGGCGAGCACCACCTCCAGCGCCCTGCGGCCATCCTCAGCGCTCGAGATGATGGGGCGCTTCCCCTTGAGCACGTGGAGGAAGTAGCGGTCCTCGTCAAGCACGTCGCCCACGATCTCGCCGTGCATCTGAGGCCAGTGCAGCGTGTCGGGGAACTTCCAACCCTCCTCGTCGACGCCGGCGAGCGTCATGGGCCTGTAGTCCAGGTACAGCGAGCCCTTCTCGCCGATGAGCTCCAGGCACACGTCGCCGAAACCTCCCCAGCTGCCGGGCCTTCTCCACTTTGCCATGACCTCTGTGAGGCCCCAGCCGGTCTCCACGATTCCCAGCCCGCCTTCGGCGAACCGGATCGTGATCCAGATGAAATCGTGCACCCCCAGCTCCTTTTTCACCGGCCCTTCCGCGATCTCGGCGCTCACCTTGACCGCCCTGTCCTTGAAGTACCAGAAGATCTGGTCGATGTCGTGCACGCTGATGTATTCTTCTACCTCGACCCGGCCTTTCAGCCGCCGGGCCTCGGCGACCGACGCGTTCCTCCGCGCGTAGCAGACCATGGGTCTGCCGATGGTCCCATCTTCCACCGCGGCCTTGATCTGGGCGTAGCGCGTGTCGAAGCGCAGGAGGTGAGCCATCATGAGCTTCACCCTCTGCCTGCCCGCCTCCTGGATGATGGCATCGGCATCCTCCAGCGTCGTGGCAATCGGCTTTTCCAGCAGAATGTGCTTGCCCGCCCTCGCCGCGTCGAGCACCGCCTGGCGGTGCAGATTCTCGGGACTGGCGATGACGACAGCCTGGATGTCCGGGCGGGCCAGGAGCTTTGCGTGGTCCTGGTAGGCCTCCAGGGGTTCCTCCTGGTCGGGCAGACGCGGCCTGTCCTTCACCGCCGGGTCGCTCACGGCTACCACCCGTGCGTCAGGCAGCTGCGACAGCGCCCGCGCATGGAGCATGCCCATGAAGCCCGCCCCGATGATGCCGATCCCGATCGTGTCCCCCATCGTCCCGCCTCCGTGTTTCAGGGGCCCATCATCTCACGAAGGGACCCGGCTGTCAAAATTCCAACACACGAATTTGACTCCTTCCGGACACCCCGTATAATGCGCACATGACATCGAAGGAACGGATGCATGTTGCCCTTTCGCACGAGGAGCCGGACCGGGTCCCCCTGGACATGTGGATCACCCCCGAGGTCAGGGACCGACTGATGGCGGAGACGGGGGCCAAGGATGTGTGGGAGATGCGAGTGGCACTCGGGCATGATTGCCTGATGGCATTTGTCGGGCTGGTGGCGTCGTTCTACCTCTCTGAGGAGCCGCGCTACGTCGATCCGTGGGGGATCACATGGGCGCGCATGCCCTACGCGGACGGCAAAGGGAGCTACACGGAGATGGTCGTGCACCCCCTGGCGGGCGATGATTCCCTCCTCGACTCCTACCGCGCCCCCGACCCCGACGAGCCCCGCCAGTACGAAGAGCTCGCCATGCTCATCCGTAGATTCGGAAAGACGCACAGCATCGTGGGCGGCGTCTCCTCATCCGTGTTCGAGGGCCCCTGGTACCTGCGCGGGATGGACCAGTTTTTACAGGATATGCTCCTCAACAAGGACTACGCCCACACGCTTATTGACATCGTTGCGGACTTTCACCTGAAGGCGGGTCTCAGGCTCGTTCGCATGGGCTGCGACATCCTCCTCGCCGGCGACGACGTCGGCACGCAGGACAGGATGCTGATCTCCCCCGAGCTCTTTCGGGAGTTCATCAAGCCCCGGTACGGAAAGCTCTTCGATGAGTACAAGCGGGCGAATGCCGAGTTGAAGATCGCGGCCCATATCTGCGGCTACATCGAGCCGGTCATTGACGACCTGGTGGAGGTGGGCCTGGATGTCCTGAACCCCGTCCAGCCCCTGGCCATGGACCCCGCCCGGTTGAAGAGGCGCTACGGAAAGCGCCTTTCCTTCTGGGGCGCGGTGGACGATCAGAAGGTGATGCCCTTCGGCAGCCCCGCAGAAGTGGAGGAGGAGGTTCGGCTGCGCATTGCGCAGCTTGCCCCCGGGGGCGGCTACATCCTCTGCCCCTCGCACAACATCCAGCCGACAACGCCGATGGAGAACGTGCGGGCGTATTACCGGGCGGCGGAGAAATACCGGGACTATCCCTTGAAGGTGTGACGGCGCAGGAGGAGAGCCCATGGAGAGACGCATCGTCTATTTCGACGCAACGGGGAAGGGGAATACGGCGGAGACCCTGCGGATCGCGCGGGAGAGGGCGGGAGAGCTCGCGATCCGGCACGTTCTCGTGGCCTCCACGCACGGCGGGACGGCCCTTCAGGCCGCCGACGCGTTCAAGGGGAGCGATGTGGAGGTGATCGCCGTCAGCATCTGCGCGGCGTTCGAGGACGTGGGTTGGACCATGAACCCTGCGGAACGGCGAAAGCTGGAGGCGCGGGGGATTCGGGTGCTCACCTCGGCGCACGCGCTGGGGGACGGGATCGCCGAGGGCTTCAACGGGGAAAACACCGTGGGCTCGATCGTGGCCAACACTCTGAGATGGTTCTCCCAGGGCATGAAGGTGGCCGTGGAGATCTCCCTGATGGCCGCCGAGGCGGGGCTGGTCCCCGTCCGGACGGAGCTCATTGCCGTGGCGGGCACGAACGACGGCGCCGATACGGCCATCGTGATCGCGCCCTCCTTTGCCCGCAAGGTGAAGGAGGTGAGCATCCGCGAGATCCTCTGCAAGCCGAGGACCGCGTAGGCCGGCCTGGAAACAGCTACACGTCGGTGAAGCCGTCGCGCTCCCAGCGGCTGCGCATGTGTGCGCAGTTGAGTTTGAGTGCCTCCGTGAAGCGGAGCAACGCGCCGGGCCGGTCTCCCTTTCCCTTCAGCGCAAGCCCTGCAACGTAGTGGTTCTCGGCGGGGTCTCCGCGCTTCTCCTCCAGGTTGTGCTGCGCGTCCTTCAGCAGCTCTTCCAGCGCCGAGTCCGCCTCCCGGTCCCGACCGAGCCGCCGCAGGGCTATCGCCCTGTAGTAGCAGAGGGCTTCGGCGGCAGGCCGCGGCTCCTCTGCGGCATTCGTCCATGAGTCCCGCGCGGCCTTCGCATCACCCGCTTTCTGCTGCACCTGTCCGATCCTATACCAGGATTCCGCGTTGGATTTCCACCGGGACTCTCCAACCCCGATGTTCCTCGGGTAGCGCATCGCTTCGCGGAAGCTCGCGATGGCCTCCTCGTGCCTGTCCTTTTTCGCGAGCTGGATCCCCCTGCCGATCGCCGCATTCACGTAGAGGTAGCGGACTCCCTTGTAGACCTCCCACGGGAAAAACCATGTCTTTGCGATGATCTGCAGTGCCTGGTCGAACTCCCCCGCGTCGGCGTGGCACGCTGCCACTCGCTCGGCGATAAGATCATTTGCATGCAGCTCAGGCGGGATGGCATCGATGAGCTTTCGCCGCTCGGCGTCCGTGCCGAGGCTCTGGAGGATCCGGTCCAGCTCGAGGTAGAGCTTGTAGTCGCCGGGGGAGCATTCGATGGCCCTTCGGTATTCGGCGATCGAACGGTCCGGATCCCGCCGCACCTTCCAGTACGCCCGTCCGAGGTTTCGGTGGAGCACTGAGAAACCCGTCTCGGTCCCCCGCGCAGCCTCCCACCACCCGATGGCCTCTTCGGCTCTGTCTCGCGAGCAGAGAAGGTTTCCGAGATAGTAGGCGGCCCTTCCGTCTTTCGGAGAGATCTCGAGCGCGCGGCGCAGCACGGGCTCAGATTCCAGGCGGTGCGGGAAGACGTAGTGGGGGCTCGCTTCCCTTCCCCTCCTGTAGTGCGAGGAAGCATCGGCCATGCCGAGCTTCTCCGCGTAGTAGCCGAGGTGGTAGTGGACGAGGGAAGAGGGGGTCTTGCAGAGAGACAGCAGGTCGAAGGCCGCGCGGTACAGCCCGAACCGCGCGTAGTCGCACGCCAGCTCGATCCAGGACTCCGCTTCCCCTCGGAGGGCCTCTTCCAGCCGAGCCTTCGATCCCCCGTCGAGCAGGAATGCCTCGGCGCGGGCGATGAAGTTGAGCGGATCGCGCTTCAGCACTTCACGCACCAACGTCGATGCCTCGTCATAGCTGCCCAAGGCGCGCAGGGCGCAGGCGAGAAACGACAGCGCGTCGTCGTACCGGGGATACTCCCGGGAGCATTTGGAAAGCTGCGCGACAGCTTCGGGAATCCTCCCCTGCCCCAGGAGGATGCCGCCCAGCAGGAACGCGGCGCCCGGCCTGAACGTCCTGCTCCTCATCAGTGTCCGCAGATGATCGGCCGCTTCCTGGAAGCGCTCCCCGGCGAGCAGGCACGCGGCCCGGTAGAAGCGGGCTTCCTCATTGTGGGGGTCTCTCGCCAGGACCTGCTCCAGTCGCGGGGCGGCCTTGTCGAGCTGGCCCTGGCGGAGGTCCAGCACTGCCAGCGACACCTGCGCCGGCGAATAACCGGCGTCGCGTCCAATTGCCAGCTCATACTGCAGTCTTGCCTCATCCGGCTCGCCCAACCTCTCCCTGTCGACCCCGGCGAGCCAGCAGTCCTCCACACACGTCCCGCCGGACCTGGGCTCGATGTGGGCGGGGAGCACGAGCGGTGGCTGCGGCTCTCCGCTCACCCTCCGAACGAAGTGAGCCAGGGGTGCGCCCTCGGAGTCGGTCACCTCCACGGTGACGTCGACGGAAGCGTCTTCCGTCCCCTTGAGAGCCGCCTCTCCTACGAATGGCAAGCCAGGGGCGATGTCCGCGCGCTTTTCCCAGACCCGCTTCGATCCTGTCGAAAGGGCGAGCCGGGCGTTCGGGAGTGTCGAGGTCGCATGGACGCCAAGCCTCAGACGAGAGGGGGAATCGGCGGCGGTGAGGGAGATCGCCACGTCCCGGTTGGCAAAGCTCGGAGCGCCGATGGCGGTGAAGGGGTACCATGCCTCCTTCCATGACTCCTCCGTGCACGGCGGGAGGATGCCCCAGAGCCTCTGGGTGGCGAACCGTCCGCTCTGCATCTCGCAGTAGAACCCGTCAGAGTCCGTGAGCCTCTTTTCCCAGATGCCACCGTCGTCGCTGGTTCCCCACGTGAAAAACTTCAGGCCTCGGGACTCGGTGCGGTCTGCCACGTTTACCATGCCCCGCTGGAGATCGTGGCTGTACCACGCACCGAAGTCCCCGCGATGGTTCAGGCTGAACATGTCCTGCGGCTCGGGATGATTTTTATCCCAGCTGATGTCCACTCCGTTGTGGACGGGAAAATCGAGGATCGCGTTGAGATCGGAGACCTTCCCCGCGGTGGTGACGTACTGCGTCCCCTTCGACACCGGGGCGGAGGAGTTCGCCCAGAACCAGTAGCGTTGGGGGAGGACCGTCCGGTTGCACAAACGCATCTCGGTCTCGAAGAACGCGCGGTCCTCGAAGAGCGTGATGCCGACGCTCCATTTCATCCGCGAAACCCGCTCGATGTCGCCCAGGAGGAGCGTGACGCTCCCGTCGTCGTTCTCACGGATCGCGCATCCGATCGGCGAGGAGGTGGTGACCGTGTGGCCGTTGGGAAAGTTCCACTCGATCCCGCCCGCGATGAACGCACCGCGGATGCCGATCCGGGCGTACTTGACGACGCGGTTGTAGTGCAGGGCCTCCTGTCCAGTCGCCTTGTCGTGCGCGAACAGGAGCCTTCCGCCAAGCTCGGGAAGGACGCCGAGATGGAGGTAACGGTTCTCCAGGTGAAAAATCTTCCAGGACCTGTCCTCCCTGCGGTTGGAGAGGTCCTCCTGGAGCGCGTAGGGATAGACGATGCGGCTCCCCGGATGGATCAGGCCCCTCCGTCGGACGAGGAGAGGCGGGTTGGGGTCCTCCGGGCCCAGAGCATAGGTCGGGATGACGATCGTGTCTTGCCATGCCCTGACGTCTGCAAGCTCCTTTCCCATGCGCCTCCCTCCATGGAGAGGAGCATAGAGCGATTCTATCCGGCGGTCAAGAAAACTGGTGGATTGAGGGAAGGCGGCAGACCCTCCATCCACATCGCAAACACAACCGTGGGTGTGGAGAACCCTGCCGCAACTCTCTTCAACCCCGCCAGCAGTGTGTAGCCCTGCACCGCATCTGCTATACTCTCGCCGGGGCGGGCAGGCACGAGGTCGACGTGTCGGTCGACCGGGACCGGATAGGGAGGGCGAAATGAGACACCTGTTCACCAGTCTCGGCCTGCTCGACCAGGAAACGGCCGGCATCATCCTTGCCCACGAGCACGTTTTTGTGGACTTGCGCACCCCGGACCACCCCTCGCACGCTCAGGCACATACTGCGGAGGTCGTCGAAGTCATGTCACCCGAGCTGCAGAGGGCGCGGGCTGCGGGTATCGGCGCGATCGTGGAGGCTAGTACGCTCGGCGTCGGCCGGCGCGCAGACATCCTCGCCGCCGTGTCCCGGGTGTCAGGCGTTCCCCTCCTCGTGCCCACCGGAGTCTACCGGGAGCCCTGGATCCCTGCCTGGGTGCACGAGGCGAGCGAAGAAATGCTCCACCAATGGATGCGGAAGGAGCTGATGGAGGGGATCGAGGGCAGCGGCGTGCGTGCAGGCTGGATCAAGCTGAGCGCAGGAGACGACGGGCTCACGGCATGCGAAACCAGGGTGCTGCGCGCGGCAGCCCGCGCCGCGGCGGAGACAGGCGCAGTGATCGGGAGCCACACGATCAGGGGCCGCGTCGTCCAGGACCAGCTGCGCATCCTCGAAGAGATCGGCCTCCCGGCCGATCGATTCATCTGGACCCACACGCAGGCGGAGACCGACACTGGGCTCCATGTCGAGATCGGCCGCCGCGGCGCCTGGCTGGAGTACGACGCGATCGGCAGCGCGGACCCTGACGAGATGTACGTGGGCCTTGTGCAGAAGGCACTCGAAGCCGGGCTCGCCGAGAAGGTTCTTCTGAGTCAGGACAGGGGAATGTATGACCCCTCGAAACCCAGGGGCGGAGAACAGAAGCCGTACACCTATCTCGTCGAAGTATTTCTCCCGAAGCTCGCCGCGGCGGGAATCGGGCAGGATCTGATCCATCGCCTCACGAGGTCGAATCCTTTCGCCGCATTCTCGCGCGAGCCGATCGTCAGTCCACATTTCATTGACACGTGAAATGGCGCCTCGTATAATTCCGGGTTGCATGACGCCCAGAGAACGAGTCCGCCTTGCCTTGAGCCACAAGGAACCAGACCGGGTACCCATTGATAACAATGGCATCGTCTCCAGCATTCACGAGGTTGCCTATGCCAACCTTCTCGAGCGTCTCGGTGTGCAGGAAAAGGTCGTGGTCCTGGATGCCGTGCAGCGGATCACGCTGAACAGCGATACGGTTCTGAGCTCACTCGGCGTCGACACGAGATACCTGTATCCGGGCGCTCCTTCCTCCTGGTGCTACGCTGAGAACCCCGACGGAACCTGGAAGGACGAGTTCGGGACGACATACAAGCGGCTCGGGTTTTATGCGGACAATGTGGATCCAGTGCTGAGGGGGAAGAGCTTTGCGGAAGTGAAGGCGTACAAATTTCCCGACCCGACCGACCCCTCGCGATTCAAGGGCCTGCGGGAGAGGGCACGGGCCCTGCACTCATCGACGGACTTTGCCCTGGTGTCGGGCGCCATGCTCTGCTTCGACTACATCCGGTGGGTGCTCCGGGGCCTCGAAGATGCTATCGCTGACCTGTACGAGAATCCCTTGCTTGCCGAGTATCAGTTGGATGCAATCGTGGATTGGATGATCGCGTTCGGAGGCGGGATCATGGACGCCATCGGGGACCTCATCGAGTTCTTCTGGGTGGGCGATGACTGGGGGGCCCAGGGGGGACCTTTCTACAGCCCCGAGATGTTTCGAAAAATCTTCAAGCCGAGGATCGCGCGGCTCATCGATGCCATGAAAAAAAAGACACGCGCGAAGTGCGCCTACCACTGCTGCGGCTCAGTGCGTTGGGCCATTCCGGACCTCCTGGATGCAGGAGTCGACATCCTGCATCCCCTGCAGCCCAGCGCGGAAGGCAATGGTGACACCGCCGGCATCAAGTCCGAGTTTCGCGAAAGGCTCTGCTTCCATGGGGGAACGAATAACCAGGGCATTTTCCACAACGGGGCGAACGCGCTGGAGCGGGATACGCTGCAGCGGCTGCGCGACCTCGCGTCCGGGGGAGGATACATCTTCTCATCAGGGCACAACATCCAGGCGAACATGTCCGCGGAGAACATCCAGTTGCTCTTCTCCATCGGCCGGGACTATGGCCGTTACCCGATCGACCGGGCAGCGATCGACGCCCGGATTTTAGAGCTCGAACGGAAGGGATGATCCATGGCGATTCCTTTCAATGCAACCGGGCTGTGGCCATCCGCGAACTATGGAGACGCGCCCAAGTACGCGAGCGGGGTCCGAGGCAAGGTTTTCGTCGATCCGGAGGACAGGGACATCCTGCGCGAACTCGCTGAAAGATTCGCGCGACTGGCCGTCCGACCCGAGGAGGCCGAGAAGCGGGAGCTCTGGTTCGCGCACAACGACCTTCGGTCCCGGAGGCCGCTCGTGCTGGTGGATCCCGAAAACGGCTGGAACGAGCTGGTCACCCCGGAGTCCATCAGGTGCGCGGGGGAACTTGCGCGCCGATGGGAGATGGTCCTCCGCAAGGAGCTTTTCTGGGGAGAGCAGATCAAGGACGACAAGCCGCTGGAGGCGCTCTTCGAGGTCGGCTACACGTACACGGACTCGGAATGGGGCGTCCCGGAAGACTACCACGGGGGGAATGCCGGGCAGTCCTACACGTGGGAAGGAAAGATCCATGGACCGGAGGATGTGGCGAAGATCAGCACGCCGGTAATCGAAATAGATTCCGAGACCACGCAGGAAACGCTCGCCCTTGCAGGGGAACTCTTCGGGGGAATTCTCACGGTCGGTCAGCGGGGCATCTGGTGGTGGTCATTGGGAATGACCTGGGACCTGGCACGCCTGGTGGGGCTCGAAAAGATGCTGTATCTCATGTACGACAACCCTTCAATGCTCCACGAGATCATGGGCCGTCTTCGAGACGGCTATATGGCAAAGCTGGACTTCCTGCAGCAGCACCGACTGTTGTACCTGAACAATCACCACGCCTACGTCGGATCCGGAGGCATCGGGTACACCCGCGAGCTGCCCCGGCACGCCATTGATGGCACCGGCGTACAGACGAGCGACATGTGGTGCCTCACGGAGAGCCAGGAGACGGTGGGCGTCTCTCCCGAGCAGTTCGAGGAGTTCGTCTTCCGCTACCAGTATCCCATCCAGGAGCGCTTCGGCCTGAACTGCTACGGCTGCTGCGAGCCTCTTCAGAGCAGGTGGCACGTGGTGAAACGGATCCCCCGCCTGCGGAGGGTGTCCGTCTCCCCCTGGGCGGACCAACGGAAGATGGCAGAGATGCTCCAGGATGACTATGTCTATTCGCGAAAGCCCGCCCCCTCCTTCCTCGCGGTGCCGCACATCGACGAGGATGTGGTCCGCGCCGATATTCGCGAAACCCTGGAGATCACGAAGGGGTGTGTCGTGGAGCTCATCATGAAGGACAACCACACCCTGGGACACAATCCCGACAACATCGTGCGGTGGGTGAGAATCGCACGGGAGGAGATCGACAAAGGGTCGTTCGGCTGACGCGTTTCCCCCGCAAGAATCCCATTGCGGATTCGGTGGAGAGGACTTACAATAGACCCTTGGTCTTTCAACATTCGATCCTGGAGGAGGAGTATGTCTATGAAAAGAAGAACTCTCTTGATCTGTGTCGTCCTGCTCCTGGTCCTCATCCCAGGCATGATCTTCGCGCAGGCGAAGCCTGGAGCGGGGATGTATTTCCGCCTGTGCACGCACGGCGGGGATGATCCCTTCTGGGCGGTGGTCACGAAGGGCATGCAGGATGCGGCGGCAGAGCTGGGATGCAGGGCGGACATCGACCTCGTGGGCGGCGACGTCTCTGCGCTTCAGAAGGCGTTCCTCACGGCTGTGGCATCGAAGCCGGACGGCATCGCCCTGGTCATCAACGACGACAACGCCTACGACAAGCCCGTAGCGGATGCCATCGCAAAGGGCATCAACGTCATCGGCATGAACAACGATGACAGCAAGGGCGCGGCGGGCAACGCGCGGCTTGGCTACATCGGCCAGAACGAGATCAACGCCGGCTACTCCATCGCGCTGCGGATGTTCTCCGTCGCGAAGGCAAAGGGCATCAACCTCGCCAATGCCACCGTGGCGTGCGCGGTCGAGGTCCCCGGGGCCAACTACGGCAAGGTGCGCACCCTGGGCATCCAGAGGGCCATGGACGAGTTCGGCATCACGGGCAAGCCCGAAATCATCGATGCCGGCGGCTTGGAGATGACCACCGTCGAGCAGCGCATCACCGCGTACCTCGTCGGACATCCCAAGGTTACCTTCCTCTTTGGCCTCGGCGGGATCTGCACGGACAGGCTGACCGCCTCCTTGAAAAATGCCAACAAGAAGCCGGGTGAGATCATCGCGGGCGGGTTCGACACCGCACCCGGGACCATCGAGGGCATGAAGTCCGGCTACGTGGAGGCGAGCATCGACCAGCAGCAGTACCTGCAGGGCTACTTCGCCGTCTACACCCTGTACCTCATGAAGAAGTACAGCTTCGCGCCGAACATCGACACCGGCGGCTACCTGGTGGACAAGAACAACATCGCGACGATCCAGAAGCTTTCCGCAGCGCACATCCGCTGATCCGGATTCACACGCGCCTCCCCCGGCACGGGGGAGGCGTCATTTCGTCGAAGAAGGGAAGCCGCGTGGGCAACAGGAACAGTGTTCTTCTGCGGATCCTCTCGTTCAAGATTTCCTTCACCATCGTGGTCTTCGTTGCGCTCTTTCTGGTCTTCACGATCTTTACTCCCGGGCACATCTTTGTGAGCTCCGCCAACCTCGCCTCCCTGGCCCGGCTGGTTCCCGACCTGGGCATAGTCGCCCTTCCCGTCGGCATGCTCATGATCTGCGGGGAGTTCGACGTCTCCGTCCCCTCGATTATCGCCATGAGCTCCTTTGTGTTCGTGAACCTCCTGAGCTGGGGCGTTCCGCTCGCGCTCACGCCCTTCCTGACGCTCCTCGTCGGCGCGCTCATGGGGCTCATGAACGGGATCCTCGTCGTGAAGACCAGGATCCCCTCCTTCATTGCCACCCTTGGCACACAGCTGTTCTGGAGGGGCATCCTGTACGTGGCCAGCCAGATGATGCCCATCGGCCTCCGCTCCTACCTGCCGAGCGGTTCTTTTCTCGAGACGCTCCTGATCGGAAACATCGGGGGAGCGCTGCCGGTGCAGATCCTGTGGCTGGTCGGCATCGCCCTCGCTCTCGCGATCATGGTCCACCGCCACCGGTTCGGCAACTGGATCTTCACGACTGGTGACAACCAGACCGCGGCGCGGGCAATGGGCATCAATACCGACCGTGTAAAGACGGCATGTTACATGGTGGTGGGTGTGATCTGCAGCTTCATGGCCATGATGCAGGCGCTGCGCATCGAGAGCTTTGCGGCAACACAGGGCATCGGAATGGATCTGCGCGCCATCGCCTCCAGCGTCGTGGGCGGCGTGGCCCTCACCGGCGGGATCGGAAGCATCCCGGGGGTCTTTTTCGGCACCCTCACGATCCAGATCATCGAAAACGGGCTGATTCTCATGGGAGCACCCGTTTTCGGCATCAACGCCTTCATTGGCGCGGTCGTCATCCTCTTCGTGATCCTCAACGTCGGCATCGAGCGGCTGAGCCTGAGGGCGCAGGCTGTCGCATCGCCGGCCGGGAAAGGGAATGGACAATGAGTGACTCCAGTCCAGGTGTGCGGCCGGCGGCGGACGGGAATCTCGTGGAGATGCGGGACATCCACAAGTGGTTCGGCCCTGTCTATGCGCTGCGCGGGATGAACATCACCGTCGGGCGGAATGAAATCCTCGGCCTGGTCGGCGACAACGGGGCAGGCAAGTCGACCCTGATCAAGATCCTCTCCGGGTTCCACCTTCCCGACAAGGGCGAGATCTGGTTCGAAGGAAGGCGGGCCCATATCCAGAGCCCGCGGGATGCGAAGGCACTCGGGATCGAGACCGTCTACCAGGAGCAGGCTCTCGCGCCGCACGTGTCCATCTCCCGAAACGTCTTCATGGGCAGAGAACCCACCAGGGCGCTGGGGTTCCTGGACCGCAAGGTGATGGCGGCGGAGAGCCTCAACGCCCTTGGCAAGATCGGCCTGCACCTCAGGAACCCCGAATCGATCGTCGAGACCCTCTCCGGCGGACAGCGGCAGGGGGTGGCGATCGCCCGGGTGCTCTACTTCAAGGCCAAGCTGGTCATCATGGATGAGCCGACCATCGCCCTCTCGGTCAAGGAATCCCGGCAGGTGATGGATTTCATGAAGCAGCTTCGCGACGAGGGACTGTCGGTCGTGTTCATCACGCACAACATGTACCACGCCTACCAGGTGGCCGAGCGGTTCGTGATCATCACGCACGGGGAGAAAACCGCGGACGTGAAAAAGGAGGAGACCAGCATCGACCACCTCGCGGAGCTCGTCATCGGCAGCGCGCCTGCCGGGGGCCGGGAGAGCGACGAAGCATGAGCACGGCTCCTGCGCGCAATTCCCGACCGCACGCGCTCGCGGGACTGGTCCGCCTGTCGTCGCTGAACGTGTTCATTCTCTTCCTCCTGCTCGGCGTCATTTTCACCCTGCTCTCACCGTCCAACCGCTTGATCGATCCGGACAACATCAGCGTTTACCTGGGCCTGGGGGCGGAGTTCAACATCGTGGCCCTGGCCGTGGGGCTGCTGATGATCTGCGGCGAGTTCGATCTCTCGGTGGGCTCCATCCTCGTGTTCTGCTCCTTTTCCGTCATGAAGCTCGTGTACGCCGGGGTGAACATCTACCTCGCCTCCGTGATCACTCTCGCCATCGGCGCGGCCATCGGGTTCCTCAACGGCTTCATCACGGTGCGGGCCCGCATCCCGTCCTTCATCACCACGCTGGGCACCATGATGGTCTGGCGCGGGGTGACGATCTTCTGGTCGGAAGGCCTGCAGAAACCCTTCGACACCACCTCGTACGTCGTGTTCACGAAGCTGTTCTCGGATCCGGTGGGCGGGGTGGTCCCCGTCCAGTTCCTGTGGTTCATCGGAATCACGGTGATACTCTGGTTCGCGCTGCACCGCAGGCCCGTGGGCAACTGGGTCTACGTGACAGGAGACAATTCGCTGGCAGCCCGGGCCATGGGTATCAACACGAACGCGGTGAAAATGGGAGTCTTCGCCCTCGTGGGCCTGATCTGCAGCCTGGTGGCGATCATGCAGATTTCCCGCACGGGGGCTTTCACGTCCCGGGCCGGTGATGGGTGGGAGCTGAAGGCGATTGCCGCCGCCGTTGTCGGAGGCACGTCGCTCACGGGAGGCATCGGCAGCATGGCCGGGATCTTCTGGGGAGCGCTCATCATCTCCCTGATTGAAAACGGACTGCTCGTGATGAGGATTCCCTACTTCTGGACCTATACTGTGTTCGGCGTCGTAATCGTCGGCTCCGCCATTCTCAGCGCTTTCGTAAGCAAGAGACGCGCGAGCTTTGGAAGGGACAGAGGGTAAGGTTCCCGCGCAGAATCGTCAATTCCCGGCCGGCAGGGAATCATGCGCCCGGGCGATGATCGTGTCGCAGACTCTCACCGCAGCTTCGGCCTGCTCCCGGGTGTAGACTTCGTAGGGAGAGCCACCCGGCAGCCCGTTTGGATACCGTGTGGGTATGTAATACTGGTCGAGGACCGCAAGATCCTTGCGGACGACCGGGTCAAGGGCCAGCTCCGCGCTGAGCTCCACAAGCGAATGGCCGAACACAAATCTCTTGCCGAGCTTTCCGTAATGGATGGACTTCAGCGCTTTTTCGCAGATCTGCTGGCACTGAAAGCACACCTGGGCATTGAAGCCCTCGCGGAGCCCCAGACGGGCGTACAGAAGGTCGTTCTCAGCCTGCCGCAGCCATCTCAGCGCTTCGAGCCTGCGTTCCTGCAATTGCGATACCTCTCTGGAAGACATCCTTGAGGAAGAAGCGCCCGGGGCCGTCCATGATTTCCCGGTATTCCTTCTCCGTATAGATCAGAAGATCAACGTTGCCAAGCTCCAACACGAGATCGAACGCGTCACGGATGCGATCGAAGAACGGGAGTTCGGTGTCGCGAATGAGCACCAGGTCGAGATCGCTGTATTCGTCCTGGGTCCCTTTCGCGACCGATCCGAAAATGTAGGCCCTGCGATACAAGGCGCTGTGCCGGGCGAGGCACGATTTCGCCTCTCCGAGATCCATAGCATAATGGGACTAGCGGAGGTGTCCGTTGTCAATAGCCTGTCATTTCGAGCTCAGGGCGTGCCCCCAGAGATCGATACCAGGCTGCACCGTGATGCAGCGGTCGGGCTGCCGGAACAAGTCGACGAGAGCCGACAGACTTCATCCGGTGCTCCGTCGCTTTGCGGTTACGCGCTGAAGAGGGCCCGATATGTGTCCGACGCGCTTTCTCCCTGCCCGGAGAAGATGACGAACGGCCGCTCGTGCTCCCCTTCGTTCTCTACCTTCACGGTCGTGACGTTCTCAGCTGCCTCTTCAATGGCGGTGTCGATGGCGATTATCGGGACGAGCCCGGCGGTGAGACCGGACAACTCCTCGCGTCCCATCTGGCCGCCCCAGAGGATGAGCCTGTCCGCCCCCTTTTCCATGAGGATCGCGAGATAGCGCCTCTTTTTATCGAAGCCTTCCTCGGTATCGGGCCAAAGCGTTTTTTTCGAGCCTTCCAAGGCTGAGTCGCGCGTCTACCAATCCGCGGAATGAGGCTTGCCTCGCGGGTTTTCCGGTCAGTCGCGCCGAGCGGCCGTCGAGGCGGCCTTTGGCCTCGCGCTGAGGGTCTTTTCCAATACAAGGGCAGCGGCGCCGATGCAGCTCCCCTCGTCGCCCAGCGCCGCCTTCACGAACGTCGGCCGGGCCAGCCCATAGGTGAAGGCGCGCTCGGCGACCGTGCTCCTGATCATCTCAAGGAAGACGTCTCCGGCGGCCGCGACCCCGCCGCCCACGATGATCAGCTCGGGACCGAGGAGGTTCACGACGTCGGCCAGGCCGATGCCGATGTACTGCGCTGCTTCGTCCATGAGCCGCTGGGCGAGGAGGTCGCCCTGGCCCGCGGCGGTGGCAACCACCTCGGCGGTGATCCGGTCCAGACGCCCGCCGACCATTTCCTTCATTACTGTTGCGCCGCCGGCCGCGACGGCACGCAGCGCCGCCGCGGCGATAGCCGTGCCGCTCGCCATGACCTCCAGGCATCCACGGTTTCCGCAGTTGCAGGTGGGTCCCGCATGGTTCACCGTGACATGGCCGAACTCCCCCGAGGTCGAAAACTTTCCGCGGTAGAGCTCGCCATTGAGGACCATGCCCCCGCCGATCCCGCGCCCGATGATCGCGGCAAAGATGTTCCTGCATCCCCTGCCGGCACCCAGGCGCGCTTCACCGAGGGTCATCGCCCGGGCGTCGTTCTCGAGGCAGCAGAAGCAGTCGAACTCACGCGTGAAGTGCTCCACCAGCGGCGTGTCCCCCCACGAGGGGAGATTGGGAGCCTCCAGGGCGATCCCCCGCTCGGCGTCCACGAGACCCGGCATGCTGATGCCGATGCCACGGAGCCTGCCGCGTGCGTCGCCGAGTCTCGCGAATGCACGGTGAGCGAGGCCGAGAACCTCTGACAGCTCCGCCTCCCGGCCCTCCTCGGGATCAAGGGTCATCCTTTCACGCGACACGACGTTTCCGTGCAGGTCGATGACGAGGGCGATCGCCTTGGTCACTCCGATGTCCACGCCAGCGAGATAGAAAGCGTCGGGGAGGAATTCCACGAGGAGCGGCTTTCGTCCTCCCGTCGACTCACCGCCGCCTCTGGTCCGGACGATTCCGGAGTTTTCCAGCCGTGCAACGATCCGGGAGACCGTCGCCGGCGTGAGATCCGTGACCCGGGCGATTTTTGCGCGTGAGACTCGATGTTCCTGGCGGAGGACATTGAGAACGGCCAGCGTGTTCTTTTCCGCGAAAAGGTCGCGATTCTCAGGCATTCTGACTCTGCTCCACGGGGTGTGCTCTCCTCAGCGGACAATCCGCTTGCGATCTCACGAAATCTCTGCCGGCCTGACCGAGCGCCGCTCCTCAGCCGCCTTGTAGCAGCCGAAAACGAGCTGGAGCGTCTTCAGGTTGTCCTCACCGCTGATGGTCGGCTCGCCCCCCGTTTCGATCGCCTGGAAGAGGTCCGACATCGTTCCGATGAATGCATCGGGAAACCACCTGGTCTGGAAGATGGGCTCGTGCCAGTACCCGTCCATCCGCCGGGAGGTGAACTGAAGCGTGCTGTATGTGGAGTCCGGCCATCCGATCGTTCCCTTGAGCACGCCGTCGGAGCCGGTGAACCTGAACCGGATGCCGTAGTCCCGGGTCCATGTCGAGCCGTCGTCGAGGCTGGAGGCGAAGAAGCCGTCGCCGTACTCAAGCCAGTAGTGGGCGATCGACTCTCCCGCCCACTTCTGGCCCGGGTATCGCGCCGTGACGGCAGTGACATATTCAGGCTCGCCGAAGAGGAAGCGAAACTGGTCCAGGTGGTGCACGCTCATGCCGAGTATCATGAGCTTCGGGTAGAGCACCGCGTCTTCCCAGAAATGCTGCCAGGGCTGCATGGTCCGCAGCTCGATGAACGCGGTGAGCCGGGTCCCCAGGGCACCCCGTCGGATGAGGGAACGGCTTGCGCGTATGGCCGGGTCCCACCTCCCGTTCTGGTTCACCGCGAGCTTCACCCGGTTCTTCTTCGCCGCCTGCACGATTTTCACAGCATCCGCGTACGTGGTGGCCATGGGCTTCTGCACCATGATGTGCTTGCCCGCCTCTGCCGCCGCAATGGCGACTTCCGGGTGCAGATGCGGGGGGAGCGAGATATCCACCACATCGATGTCCGGCGATGAGACCAGCTCCGGCCAGGAGGTGAACACCTTTCCAATGGAAAACCGTGACGCCACGGAGCGGGCGGTCTCCACGGTCCTGTTCCAGATGCCCGTGACCCGAAACCCTGCCTTCGCATACGCGGGAAGGTGCGAGGCCTGCACGATGCCCCCGCAGCCGACGATCCCGATCCGGTAGTCCGTCTTCCCGCCGGGCTTCGGCACCGAGTCCAGGTCAAGGTCCTTCAGGCCGATCTCTTCCTCCACCCGAGGCTCCCTTCAGAGTTCCACGAACCGTCCCGACGTGCTGGACTGGTAGGCGGCCTGGATGACTTCCATGGTCTGCAGCGCGTCGGATGCGGTGACCCCCGCCTTCTGTCGCCTGGCCCGCACTGCCTCCACGAACTGCGCCGCCTCCCGCGCGAAGAAGGTCCTGTTCTGCACTGCATGCCACACGTGCTTCGCCGTCGCGTCCAGCCATGACACGTTGAATTGCGTCTCCTCGTGCCGGGTCCACCCCTTGCGGTAGCCTGCCTTGTCTTGCCGCAGGAAGAGCCGGGAATACGCGGGAAGCAGCCCGACCTGGAGCGTGCCGTCCGCGCCGTAGAAATCCATCTCCCAGGTCTCGATCCACTCGTTGGCCTCCCACCCGATCATGGTCATCGTTCCGACGCAGTTTCCCCAGTCCAGGTTCACGACCGCCGCATCCTCGTACATGTGCCCGTGCCTCTTCCGGAGGTCCTCGAACTTCGGAACAAATGCGGAGACCCGGCGGGGCCTTCCCATAAGGTGCAGGATGATGTCCATCATGTGGCACCCGTCCTCGAAGAGGACGCCGCCGATGTCGTCCTTCAGGTTGAACCAGGGAGTGACGGCGTCCGGCGCGGGCACCGAGACATGAAACCGGGCGGCGGTCAGCCGTCCGAGGAGCCCGCGGTCCAGCACGGTGCGGGCAAAATCCACCATTGACCCCTGGCGCATCATGTAGCCGATCTGCAGCAGTGACCTGTTCTTCCGGGAGGCTTCGACGATCCGTTTCATGTTCTGCGGATTGTTCGCGGCAGGCTTTTCCAGCAGCACCGCCTTGCCTCCTTCCAAGGCCTTGATCGTCAGGTCTGCCATGTTCTGCGTGAATGATTCAATGACGACGGCGTCCACCTTCCAGTCCCTCAGGATCGTCTCCGCGGAATCCGCGATCGTCACCCCGTAGCGGTCGGCGAAGGTCTTCGCGCCCTGCCTGTCCTTCGGCTCCCACACGCCGCGGAGGGTGACTCCCTCCATGTCGCGGAAGATGTCCGCGCGCGTCCACACGTGGGGATGCGTGATGTCGAGGAAAGAAATGCCGACCGGCTTCATGGCAGCTTACCTCTTCTTCAGCCTCTGCTCGTGGATGATCACCGCGATGATGATGATGAGCCCGGTCACCACGTACTGGAAGCTCGCATCCACGTGGAGCAGGTTCAGGCCATTCGCGATGATCCCGAGGAGGAGCACTCCCGTGAGCGTGCCCCAGACATTGCCGCGGCCGCCGGTGAGGGGGATCCCGCCGATGACCGCGGCCCCGATGGAGTTCATCTCGAACCCCGTGCCCATGTTCGGTATCGCCGAGCTGATGCGGGAGGCCAGCACCAGGCCCGCCATTCCGGCGAAGAATCCGCAGATGACGTAGAAAAGGATCTTGTAGCGCTTCACCGGGATACCGGCCAGGTAGGTCGTGTACTCGTTGCCCCCGATGGCGTACGCGATGCGGCCGATCCTCAGGTAGCGCAGGAGGAGCCCGCAGACGATCATGACGAGGAAAAACAGGATCACGATGAAGGGCACCGGTCCGATCATGGCTCCGCCGATGTACCCGAACCGCGCCCCCAGGTCGTTGATTGGGTAGCCCTGGGTGATGATGATGGCGATGCCCTGGAGGATCGTCATGGTCCCCAGCGTCAGGATGAATGGGTGGGCGCGCGTGAAGGCGGCCAGCATGCCGTTCAGGCATCCGATCGCGCAGCCCAGGACGAGCCCCGTGAGAATGGCGATTTCCGCCGGGATTCCGGCCTTGAGCATCGTCCCTGCAATGACCGCGACCGTGGAGATGGCCGAGCCGACGGAGAGATCGATGCCCCCGGAGATCATGAGCACCGTGACGCCCATGGACAGGATGCCGAGCGTGGACACCTGCTGAAGGACGTTGCGGATGTTGCGCGGCGAGAGGAACACCGGGGCGGCGATGCTGATGATGATGACGAGCGCAATGAGGACGAAGACGATGCCCCATTGCTGGATGTCGAAAACCCGCCTAAGCCCTCCCGCGGTCTCTTTGCTCTGCGCTGGTAGTGCCAATGGCATATGAGAGAACCTCCTGTCTGCTCGTTGCGTCCGCTTCCAGAACCGCGGCCACCCGCCCCTCTCTCATCACCGCGATGAGATGGCTCATGTTCATGAGCTCGTCGAGGTCGGAGGACACCATGAGGATGCCCTTCCCGTCCTCCAGGAGCTTCTTCATGATGCGGTGGATTTCCTCGCGGGCGCCCACGTCCACGCCCTGGGTCGGCTCGTCGAGAAGGAACACCTCCAGCCCGAGGCACAGCCACTTGGAGAGCATGACCTTCTGGCGGTTCCCGCCGCTCAGGTACTGCACCTCCTGCTGGACGCTGCGGGCCTGTACGCCGAGGGCTTCCACGTACTGCTGGGCAATCTGACGCTCGCGGGGGAGGTCCATGACCGGCCCGTGAGTGACGGCTTCGAGGTTCGCGAGGGTCGTGTTGCCGGCCACGCTCATGGCGAGGATCAGTCCCCGCGCGTCCCGCTCGCCGGGCACGAAGCAGATTCCGCGGCGGATGAAATCGCGCAGCCCCTTCCCGGCAAGCTCATGACCTTCGAAGAGGATGCTGCCGGCGTCCACGGGTTCAATACCGGCGACTGCCCTCAGGAACTGGGTGCGCCCGGATCCGAGGGTGCCGGCAATCCCGATGACGATCCCGCGCTTCAGGGTGAGGCTCACCTCCTGGAAGGCTCGCGCCCTGGACAGGCCCTTCACCTCCAGGAGGGTGTCCCCCGCCGAGCCCTTCCCGAGACGGGTCATGGCGATCTCTTCTCCCACCATGGCCTTCACGAGCTGTTCCTTGTCGAGCTCCCCGACTGCCCGCGTGATCACCTCCCGGCCGTCCCGCAGGACGGTCACCCGGTCCGCGACCTGGAAGATCTCGTCCAGCCGGTGGGAGATGTAGATGACCGACACCCGCTCCTGCCTGAGCTGGCCGATGAGACGGAAAAGGTTGTCGATCTCAGCGCCGGAGAGGCTCGCGGTGGGCTCGTCCATGATGACGATGCGCGCCTTCTTGTAGAGGGCCTTCGCGATCTCCACGGCCTGCTGCTCCCCGGCGCCGAGGCTCATGACTGCGGCGCGAGGGTCCAGGTCGAGATTGAGATTCTTGAGGATCTCCGCGGCGCGATCGAAAAGCCGCCGCCATTGCACGACGGTGAGGAAGCCCGTGGGGATGTCCCCCAGCAGGATGTTCTCTCCCACGCTGAGGTGGGGAATGAGGTTCCGCTCCTGGTAGATCGTGACGATCCCCAGCCCCTGGGCAAGGCGGGGAGAGAGGGTGTCCACCGGCGCCCCGGCCACGATGATCTCCCCCGCGTCCCGTCGGTGCACGCCGGAGAGGATCTTGATGAGTGTCGACTTGCCGGCCCCGTTCTCCCCGACGATCGCGTGGACGCTTGCCGGCGCGAGGTCGAGGTCCACCCCGTGGAGGACCTCCACGCCGGAGAAGCTCTTGGAGACGCCCCGGATGCGGAGAATGCTCTCTGCGGTGCCGGTCATGGCGTCAGTACTCGAGCACGATTGTGCGGCCGCTCGCGGAGGAGTCGGCAATGGCCTTCATGATGACCTGGATGCGGTAGCCGTCCTCGAAGGTGGCCGCGTACGGCGAAACGGGCTTGTCGTTTCCCACGCAGTCCAGGAAATGGTGCAGCGCGTGGACGTGGCCGTACTCCCAGCCCACGTTGTGCCCGGGGGGAAGGTAGAGGGTCTGCAGCGGGTGCCCCGGGTCCGTCACGGAGATGTTGGAAAAGCCGCGGATTTCCTTCGCCGCTCCGTCCGTATACACCTGCAGGTGATTCGGGTTCTCCAGGTCGAAGCTCATGCTCCCCCGGGAGCCATTGATCTCCCACATCAGCTCGTTCTTTCTGCCGGTGGCCACACCGGAGGATTCGATGGTCCCTGTGGCGCCGGAAGCGAACTCCACCAGGGCCAGGTTTCCTTCATCGGCGCGCACCGTCTCGGTCTTTCCTGTCCGGGTCGAGCGGGTCATGTTATAGGTCTTCAGGAGGCCGCTCACGGTCCGCAGCTCTCCGACGAGGAACCGGCCCATGTCGATGACATGGGAGCCGATTCCAAGGAGCACCCCGGATTTCGTTCCGCTCGCATACCAGCAGTCTTCCAGAGGCGCTGCGGGATCATGGCCCACCTCCTGGAGGTAGACGGCCCTGAAATGATAGATGGTGCCGAGCACCCCCTTGTCGATCAGCTCCCGTGCCAGGCGCACAGCGGGGATGAACCGGTAGTTGTGGCAGAGCATGTTCTTCACGCCCGCCTTCCTGACCGCCTCTGCCATGGAACGGGCCTCCGCTACCGTCATCGCCAGCGGCTTTTCGCAGATGACGTGCCTGCCCGCCTCGGCCGCCGCGATTGAGGGGGCGCAGTGCTCGCTATCCGGCGTGCAGACGTCCACGATACGGACCTCGGGGTCGCGCACGAGCTCCTTCCAGTCCGTGTACCAGCCCAGATATCCCAGTCGGCGTGCCGCGTCCTCAGCCCTGGCCGCATTGCGGCTGCAGAGTGCGTGCAGCCGGGGAACCGCTGCCGGGGATGCAAAGGAATAGGGAATCTTCAGGTAGGCGTTGGAATGCACTTTGCCCATGAAGCCGCATCCCACGACACCCACCCCGATCTGGTGCCCTGCGCTCCGGGCCGGGTCGATTCGATTGAATCCTGCCATGGCGCTGCCTCCTACGCACTCCGGGGCCAGGTCTTCTGGAGCTTTTTCAGGTACGCGATGCTCAGCTTGACCGCGGAATCCTCGTCCTTGTACGCGGGGTCCATGTAGTCCAGCTCCACCGCGTAGAGGCCGTTGTACCCTGTCTTCTCCAGCTCGCCCACGAGCGCGGGGAAATCGATGAGCCCCTTCCCCACGGGCACGGTCGAGAAGAACATCCAGTCCTTCGGGTCCCAGCCGTACTGCGCGGTCACATCCTTGGTGTGTGTTGCGAATATGCGCGTGCCCAGGCGCCGCGCGGAGGCCACCGGGTCATCCCCGTTTCTGAGGCAGTTGCCCGTGTCGAAGCACAGGCCGAAGGCGGGAGACCCGACCGCCTCGATGAGGCCGACATACTCGTCCACCGTGAAGTCGAAGTGGTTCTCGTCCGCCAGCTTCACCCCTTCGTCGGCCGCCATCTTCGCGCACTCCCTGAAGATCTTCGTGAGGCGTTCGATCTGGGGGCCGTGGGGGTCGTTGCGATAGTCCAGGCTGGAGCCGACAACCCTCATGACCGAGGCTCCCAGGATATGGCACGTTCGGAAGTGTTTCCGCAGATCCTCCGCCGCCTCTGGTCTGCTGCCTCCTTCGAAACCCTTGGGGTGACCCCAGGCCACGACCACCTCGAGATGTCCGCGATCGATGACCTCCTTGAGCTCCTTGAGATACGACTCCTCGAGGCTCTCGAGAAAGCAGGTTTCCAGGGAGACGCCGTCCACCTTGAGCTCGACAGCCCGCTTCAGAAAGTCCCCATAGCTCATCGACCGCGCGGGCTTCTTCTGGTTCCCGTACACCTCTCCGAAGTATCGATGGTAGCAGTAGCTGTCGATTCCGACTTTCATGGCTGGCTCCTTTGACCCCGGTTCTGGTCCGAATGTGAAGGCGCCGGGCCCGCTGTCGCGGACCCGGCGCCTGATGATGCTTCCCTTTCCAGTGCTACTCGCTCAGCGTGTGGCCGACCTTCGAGAGGTCCATCTTCAGGGTGGCCTGGGTGGAGGCGGCCGTGGGCTCCCACGGGGTTGCCGCGGCGACGTTCGCACTTGTGATGACGGTCATCGGCGTGATCGTCAGCTTCGGCTGATTCTTGTTGCCCCGGATGTAGTCCACGAGAACACGCAGCGCGAGCTGGCCTTCCTGGGAAGGCGACCATCCGACCGTTGCCTTGATGCCGCCAGCGGTGATGGATTCCAGGCCGTAGGGGGCGCCGTTCTGGGACACGATGGCCACCTGCCCGTCCTTCCCCGCTTCCTTGAGGGCCTGGATGGCGCCGAGGGCCATGTCCTCGTTCTGGACGAAGCACGCCTTCAGGTCGGGATAGCTGGTGATGAGGTTCTGCATCTGGTTGAACGCCTTCTGACGGTTCCAGTCACCGGGAAGGTCTCCCACGTATTCCAGCTTCGCATTCTTCTTCACCTCGGAGACGAACGCGTCACGGTACATCTCCGCGTCACCGCGGCCGGGCTGGCCCATGATGCAGGCCACCTGGCCCTCCGGGATGTTCTCCGCGACCCACTTGCCGATGGTTCTTCCGGAAATCTTTCCGTCCGCCTGCACGGAGCCGACCATCTTGTCCTTCAGCGCATCGCTGTAGCCGAAGAGCATCATGATGGGCACCTTCGCGCTGGAAGCGGTGTTGACGCTCGATTCTATCGAGGTCTGGCTGATGGACACGAGGACGATCCCGTCCATCTTCTGGGTGATGGCATCCTCGACCGCGGCGAGCTCCCTCTCCGGCTTCAGGTCCGAGATGTAGCCGAACAGCTCGATGCCCATGGCATCCGCCATCATCTTCGCCCCGTCGAACCCGTACTTGTAGTACGGCTCGTTCGTCGGCCTGATGTAGGCGATTTTCAGCTTCTTGCTTTCCTGGGTGCCGGTGGCAAATGCCGGTACGACGAGGGCGGCGAGGAGCACGAGCGCAATGAGAATGAGGACAGCTCTCTTCCCTTTCATTGGACCCTCCTTGGAGATATGTTGGATGCGGAACCTTAACATTTTAAAGCAAGTATCGTTTTGCTGTCAAGAAAAAACGTGCAGAACGAGGGACTTACTTTAATTTGCAAATTACGCGGCGGCGAAGCGCTGTAATGTCCCAAGGAAACGTCCATACCCCCCCGTCCAGTTGGTATGGAAGTACTGGCCGCGGGGCTTGATCAGGCCCTCGTAGGCATGGGCCCGATCTAGTCTCGCTTGACGCTGACGCGTTGGCCGCCGCGGTTGGTTTCCGTGGCATAATGGCCAATTACCGGCATCCGGCCGAAAAGCGGCATAGGGTCAGGGAGTCGACTGCCGAGATGCGTATCGATGCGTCGATACCAACACCAGAGTGTCCGAAACAGGTTCTAGAAGGTCTCCCATTCTGGGTGGAGCACGTGTGCGTTGCGTGACCCGGCGACGCGCCGGCGGAGTGCATCCTCTGCAATGATCGAAGGTCCCTGCTCACACTGATCACTTGGGAGCTCCGCATCGAGGATTTCACTCTTCGAACCGTCACGGCCCGAATCGGCCGCTTGGGCGACCTTCCACACGGCCCTGCCGACCGCTGGACCGTGTGCCGCGATCGAGTCTCTGGGACGCCGGCTGGCGGGTGAACGTCTCGGCCTCACGTTCCGTGCGGCAGGTTCCTCAGAGCACGCCGTACTTCCTGAACGCCTCGGTGGACGCCATGCCTTCTTCAATCGCCTTGCGGACAAGCTTCTCTGCACGCGCTTTTTCCAAGGCGCGCTCGAAAACCTCGTCCTCCACATCCCTGGGAACGATGAGAACACCATCGAGGTCGGCGAAGACAAAGTCTCCTGGATTCAACCGGACACCATCGACTTCGATGGAGCATCGGAAATCGGCCACCTGAGTCCGGACCGCGGAGTCCTGCGCGAACCGGCCCCTGCTGAACACCGGCCACTTCTGCTCTGAAACCCTGGCGGTGTCCCGGTGATAGCCGTTGATGACCGCGCCTGCCGCCCCCTGCTTCCTGGCGGTTGCGGTGAGAAGCTCGCCCCAGTAGGCGCACCTCATCGCTCCCCCGCTTGCCACGTACACCTCGTTACGCTCGAGTTGATCGAGCGCCGCGGTCAGCAGACCGAAGGGTTTCTTTTGCGGACCGAAAACATCTATCATGAGAACGGGCATGGCGCGGCCCACCACGACATCCGTCTCCCGCATTGGCTGAATGGGCTGCGGCAGGAACTGATGGTAATACCCCAGTGCGTCGAGGACATCGCCGACAACCGGAGTGTAGAGCAGCTTCCTGACGAGTTCGATCAACTCATCGTCGTTCTTCCAAGCAGCCATATGTCGTTCCCTCCTCGCTATTTGCCCACGGTCGGCAGGGCGATTCCGAAGTACTCGAGGGCGTTTCTCAGGCAAATGTCCTGGACGATCCCGCCGACCAGTGAATAATCCTCTGGAATTTCTCCATTCTGTACCGAATCGCCCAGCATGCCGCAGAGGGTGCGCCGAAAGTACTCGTGCCGGGGAAACGAAAGGAAGCTGCGAGAATCGGTCACCATGCCCACGAAGCGCGCCAGAAGCCCCATGTCCGCGAGCACTCGCATCTGCTCCTCCATGCCGTGCCGCTGGTCGTTGAACCACCACGCCGCTCCGAATTGCATCTTGCCCCGCACGTGTTCCTGCGGGAAGCAGCCGATCATTGCGGCAAGAAGGGCGTTGTCCGCGGGGTTCAGGCAATAGAGAATCGTTTTCGGGAGGCAGCCTTCGACGTCCAATCTGTCCAGGAACCGCGCAAGCGGCCGGGCGAGGGGAAAATCCCCGATGCCGTCGAAACCTGTGTTCGGACCGAGGGCCCGCAGAAACCGCGTGGAGACGCTGCGAAGGGCGCCGAGGTGAAGCTGCTGAACCCATCCCTTTTCCGCGTCGGCACGGGCAAGCTCCAGCATAAGTGCCGATTTGAACTTCTGGATTTCCCGAGGACCTGGTACCTTGCCCGCGCGCGCGGAAAGGAAGACATTCTCCACTTCGCGTTCCGTGAAGTCATCCGCGTACGGTTCCTCGATCCCGTGGTCAGATGCCCTGCAGCCATGCTCGTGGAAGACATCGTGGCGCTTTCGCAGCGCATCAATGAAGTCCCGCCATCCCGCGATCTCCGTCTGCACCGCGTCGGAGAGCTTTTCTACCCACGAATTGAACGCGGTGGGGTGCTCCACGTCCAGCGCCGCGTCCGGTCGGAAGCTCGGCACCACCGTCACCGGGCGCGTGGGATCGGCACTCAGCCGGTCATGGTGCTCCAGTGAATCGACCGGGTCGTCAGTCGTACAGACGACATGCACGTTCATCTTCGAGAGCAGGCCCCGTACACGGTATTCTTCCCGTGCCAGGAGCGTCGTGCACGTTTCATAGATCTCATCCGCCGTGTCCGGGCCCAGAAGTTTTCCTGAGATTCCGAAATAGCGTTTCAGTTCGAGGTGCGTCCAGTGGTAGAGGGGGTTGCCGATCGTGGAGGGCACGATTGCCGCCCACACCCGGAATTTCTCCTTGTCTGTCGCGTTCCCCGTTATCATGGTCTCTGGAACGCCGCTGGAGCGGAGGGCGCGCCACTTGTAATGATCACCGCCAAGCCAGGCCTCGGTGAGACTGCGGAACATCCTGTTGTCCGCGATATCCTGCACCGGGAGATGGCAGTGGTAATCGAATATCGGCAGGCCTTCCGCGTGCTCGTGATAGAGCTTTCGAGCCGGCTTCGTTCGAAGAAGGAAGTCTTCATCCATGAAATTCATCTTTGCTCCTCCGCGATGCGCTCAGAATCCGATCGCAGCGCCGCCATCCACGGGCAGGACGGCCCCGGTGATGAAAGCAGCGGCGTCCGAGCTCAGGAAGACCGCCGCGCGCCCGATGTCCTCCGGATTTCCGAAACGCGCCATCGGGGTGCGCCCGAGGATTTTCGCTTTCCTTTCGGGGTCATCGTCGATTGCCTTGTGCAGCATCTCCGATTCGATCCATCCCGGCGCAATCCCGTTGACCCGGATCCCACGGGGGGAGAGCTCGGCGGTCAGGCTGCGAATCATGCCGAGGTAGGCCGTCTTTGCCGTCGAGTACGCAACGATTTTCGGCATTCCAATGAAGGCGCTCATCGAGGCAATAAACAGGATGTGCCCGCGCCCGCGGGCCAGCATCGCCGGGGCGACGGCCCGCGTCAGGGCGAAGGAGCCGTACACATGGGTCTGCAGGACACGGTTGAAATCTTCCAGTGACGTTTCGACAAATGCGCGCTTGTCATGAATTCCGGCATTGTTGATGAGGATGTCGATTCGTCCAAATCGTTCGACGAGGCGGCGGGCCATGGCAGCCGTGCCGGCGGTATCCGTGACGTCGAACCGTTCATACACCGCGGCATCGCCGAGTCTGCGCGCCGCGTCGCGCAGCACCTGGTCGCGGCGGCCCAGGAGAACCACCTGTGCTCCGGCCTCCACCATCGCTTCGGCCATGCCATAGCCCAGCCCGGTCGCGCCGCCGGAGATGAGCGCCACGCGCTCATCCAGCCTGAAAGGATCCATGAACTACCCCCCCATGGGACTCCGGTCTACTTCCCGCAGTCCGGGCATCTCCGTCCGCAGGTGTCACGCGCGGCAACCCTCTTCGAGGGAAGGCGTGTCCTGGTGCTTGTACATCACGAAGTACTCGCGGTGGCCGAGGCGTTCTGGTTTCGTCATTTCTCCTGATGCGACTCGTACGACGAGTCCGAGAAGTTCATCCGCCGCACCCGAAAGCGAGATCTCTCCCGTGAGGATTCGTCCCGCGTTGAAATCCATATCGCCTTCGAGCTTGGCGTAGGTGTGGGGATTCCCCGTCACCTTGATAGTCGGGGCGACAGGGCTACCGGTGCACGAGCCGCGCCCTGTCGTGTAGAAGAGGATCTGCGCGCCACCCGACATCAGGTCCATGAGACCCTCCGTATCGTTTGGATTGGTGTAGCCGAACTGCATGTAATGCGGATCGGGCACCGAGTCCATGAGCCAGAGGCCGGGAGATGTGGGCTGTTCCGCGACCTTGATGACCCCCTTGATGGGCCGGGAACCGCTCTTGGCATACGATCCGAGACTCTTTTCTTCGATGGTCGAGAGCCCGCCCGAGAAGTTGCCGGGAGAGACCGAATACTGACGGACCGACCTACAGTACTCCTCCGCCTTGTCGTAGGCGCGGCCGATGGCCAGGGCGGCCGCGGGGCTTGCGGCGCGATTCATGAGAGCATCCTTCAGGCCGATCATCTCGACGATCTCCTCCCAGATCGAGGTGCCCCCAGCGTCCACGAGGAGATCGGAAACGGCGCCGACGGCAGGATTCGCGGCGAGTCCGGATGTCGCATCGGAACCGCCGCATTCGCTTCCGATCACAAGATCGGACAGCCCCATCGGCACTCGCCGGCTTTCCCGGGAGAGAGATCCCTTCATCTCCGTCACGATTGCCTTACCCTTCGCTATACTCGCGAGAGTGCCCCCGTTTTCCTGGATGAAAAACCATTTTGACAGCCTGCCCGACGCGGCGGCGACCTCCGCGATCCGGCGCGGCTGGGTATGCTCGCATCCAAGCCCGACAGCGAGGACCGCCCCGACATTCGGATGGCGGACCATGGCGAGCATCAGGTTCACCGCGTACTGATTGTCATAGCATCCGGGGAACCCGATGACGTGGACGTCATCCTCGCCGTCCGTGATCCGGTGAGCCACGTGGCTCGCACATTCAACCGTGTACACGACGAGGACCAGGTTGCGTATTCCCTTCCTCCCATCCTTTCGTAGAAAACCCTGCCACGTCATTGAAGGGTCCATATTTCCTCACCTGTAGAGGGTATCCGTGGGGGCGCCGCTCTCGACGTCCAGTGATTGAGAGCGTTTGTCGTAGTTGCTTGCGAGGTTGTGCAAGTGGATCCACGTTCCGGCGGCGATCGGTTGAAGGGCGTGACCTATTGGCGTTTTGAACTTGATCACGCTCCCGCCTTCCGGAATGGGGCGGAGCGCGATCTTGTGCCCTTCCGCCACGTGTTCGAGAGCCCGCAGCCGCGTTCCGCGGGTGCCTCCCGTCACGATAACTTCCTGTCCGGCGGGACAATCATCGAGAAGCGTTGCGACGTTGTCAGCCGCGAAAATCTGGATTGCGCGTGCCATCTTCGCGGAAGAATTTACTTTCAGCGGATGGGAATGACAACTGCGAAACATGGTCGGCGCTCTGCGGTGCCTCGCGACGGCCGGCGTCTGCGGCGCGATCATCAGAGCCAACCTGTGACCCGCGCAAGGAGCCCGACATAGTGAACGAAATCTGGCCATGACACATCCGAGGGCACGCCGTGATCGCAACCGGGAATATACCCGCCAGATTCGATCACCGGAACGATCCGCGCAATTTCCGCCTCGATGTCCGCTCCTCCTCTGGCAATGGCCCTTTTGTCGACTCCCCCGATGAACGCGATCCTACTGCCAAACCTCCTTCTGAGCTCTACGAGGTCGTTCTGGGCGGCAACTTCTACGGGGTCACAGAGGTTTATCCCTGACTCTATCCATATCGGGATCAGCTCTCCGATAAAACCGTCCGAGTCCATGCCGTAGAGAGGGCATCCCGCACCATGAACTATGTTGCCCCAGTGACGGTACACCGGCATCAGGATATCTCGAGTCATCGAGGGTGAGATCATCGAGAACCCCTTGAATGCCATATCCTCCGAGAGGTGAACTTCATCGGGTACCAGCACCGAGAGCGCTTTTTGGAGTAGTTTCGCGACGAAATCTTCCCAGAATGCCACCATCTCCCTCAGGAACCGAGGGTCGTCATAGAACATCATGCAGAGGTTCTCGAATCCGAGCCACTCTCGCAGCTGCCAGAAAGGACCGGCGATTTCGATCCGGATCGGCCACGTTCTGCTGCGAAGACGCTTCGCTCGTTCTCCCGCATCAGTCGGCAGGCGGGAAGGCTCGTAAAGATCATAGCGGCGCGTCATTTCAATCCAATCCGCCCGGGTCTGAACCGGGCATTTGATCCAACGCCGTGTCACGAAGTCTATAGGGTCTCTCAGATGGGCAGGGGTAAACTCGTTGCTGATCTCGCAGATGTTTCCTTTCCAATCCTGGACAATCTGGGTCCTCTCCCCCCGCTGGATTACCTGCTCCTCGAACATGGGGATCATCCTTGAATTGACCTTGAAATCTTCCCCTCCCGCGGGGAGAGTCTCCGTGCCACCGGCCTCTGCATAAGCGTGCGCGACTACGTCCTGGCTCTCCTGGATTCGGGACGGCAATCCCTGCGCATGCCACACTCGGAGTGTCGATTCCCTTCCGTTGCCCGGGATGAACGGCACGCGGTCCGTCTGCCGGAAAAGAAGGGTATCGATGTATCTGCCGCGCGCGTTCATGGACTGCATCCGGGTCATGCTCGTCGTCACCCGAGGGAGGTCAGCCGGCGGTCGAGGAACCTAAAGCCCCAGCCCGGCTCGTCGCCGGGGAACGCGTACCCATCCGTGATATTCACCGGCGGGTCAATGATCCCATCAGTCCAGTCGAAGTATTCCGCCCCGAGCCCATTCGGTATCGTGCAGAGGAGCGGAACATCGTATTCCTTGTAGAAATGCGGCAGCACGGGGATGTGATATGCGTGCGCAAGTGCTGCTGACTCCCGCCACGCTTCGACGCCGCCGAGCCGTAGAAGATCCGGCTGCCAGAGGTCCAGCGCCTGGCGCGCAACGAGCTCGCGGAGCGCGACCGTGTCGAACTCACGCTCCCCCATGGCCAGTTGGAGCGGCGCAACGGCGCGCAGGTGACGATAGCCATCGAAATCCGTGTTGGGCAGGGGTTCCTCGAACCAGCGAATGCCGATGCCCTGCACGCCGCGCGCCAACCCCTGTGCATCGCCGACGGACATTCCCTGGTTCGCGTCCATCATGATTTCCACCGCGGGCCCCACTGCCTCGCGCACTCGGGCAAGCCGCTCGAGGTCGCGTGCGAGGTCCTCGGAGCCCACCTTGATTTTCACGCCGCGGAATCCGCGCGCCGCATACCCTTTGGCTTCCGCGACGAGCTCGGGGATATCGTAGGAAAGCCACCCACCGCTCCCGTAGACCGGGACGCGATTTCGATGCGTGCCGAAGAGACGCCATATCGGAACAGAGAGCGAACGTGCCCACGCGTCCCACATGGCGACGTTGAGGACGCCGAGCGCCCAACTGTTCACGCCCGCCCGGCCGAAATACTCCGCCGAGGCGCGAAGCTCCGTGGTGAGGTTTCCGATCTCGCTGACCAGCCTTCCGCGCGCGCGCAACTCGATGTCGTGGAGGGCGCCTGCAATTGCCCCGGGCGAGTAGTCGAAGGAGAGCAGGAAACCCTCCCCCGTCACGCCTGTGTCGAGCTCCACGCGCGCGATTATAAAAGCGATTTCGGATATTGAATGCGTGCTGTCCGCGATGGCCCGAGAGCCGGGCGATTGTACGCGAAAGAAGCTCACGGTGCGGATTTTCGCGGAGTCACTCTGGCGTGAGGGCATACTGCGTCACACCTCTTTTGCCCGATGGGCAACACAGCGGGCGTCGACCGCTGTCCAATCGATCTCCACCCCCAGGCCGGGCTGATCGGACACCCGGATGTTCCCTTTGGGAGAGATCGGATAAGGTCCGGCGAGAGGAAATCGAAACGGTTCCTCAGGGATCAGTAGCTCGAAGAACTCGCAGTTGCGGATGGCGCAGCTCACATGGAGGTTCGCGATGTCCATGACCCCCATCGTCGTGCAGTGTACTTCGCAGCGCATGCCGTTGGCTTCCGCGAGGTGGGCGATCTTTAGGGTTCCGGTAATGCCCGCCTTCCAGGAGACATCGGCGCGCACGATGTCGACCGCGCCGAACCGAATCGTCTGTGCGACCCCCCAGGGGCCGCCGCGGGTCGTCTCGGTGCCGGCGATCGGGATGTCCAGGCTCCGGCACAACTCCGCATACTTCGCAAGCTCGAAATCGCGGAAGGGTTCCTCGAACCAGTAGTACCCGAGGCTCTCCAGGTCCCGACCGACCGCAATCGCCTCTTCAAGCGTGTACTCCCCCACCGGGTCCGACATCAACGTGACCCCGGGTCCGACCGCATCGCGCACGCAATGGTGGACCTCCTTGTCGATCGCGACGCCTCCGCCCGGAGGGTGCGCCTTGTAGGCGTGGATCCCCCTCGAAACATACTGCTTCGCCTCTTCCGCATACTCGCTCGCGCGGGGCTTGAACAGGCTGCTTGCATACACGGGCAGCTCGCTCCGATAGGCGCCCAGGTACCGATAGAGGGGGAGCCCTGCTGCTTTTGCTGCGAGATCCCACAGTGCCACGTCGACGGGACCGGGAAGAAAAACCGGGAAAAACGCGAGATGGCGGTCGATGTTCCACAGCTCCTGCCAGATGGCTTCCCGATCAGTCACGTCTCGGCCGAGGACCACTGGGGCAATCACGTCCATGAGATACGTGAGCGTCACCAGACCCGAACGCGCGCCGAGCGCCGTGGCGTGGCCCACCAGGCCGCTGTCAGACGTGAGGGCCAGGAGTACGACGTCCCACGGCATCGGGCTCCTGCCCATGCGGGACGCATCGAAGAAAGATGCATCGCGAGCGAGCTGCCACGCTTCGATCCTACGAACGATCACCGTGCCTCCTCCGTCACCGTGGTCTCGAGGGTCGTCCCTCCCCGATCTTCATCAAAGCCACCGTGCAAAGAAATCGAATACCTTCTTTCCGTGGAACTCGTGCAGACCGTCGAACTCCTCGGCTTCGAGCCTGTCCGCCACCCCGGCGACACGATAAATCTCGCGCACTTTTTCGTAGGTGGCCCGCGCACCCTCTATTGGGAAGATGGGATCGCGGAGCCCAAACTCACAGAAAAGGGGGCGGGGACAGACCAGTCCCGCAACCTCCGCGTGGTCACCGTACGGGAGAAGCCCGGGCACGATCTGCGAGCCGCAGATCTGACCGGTCATCATGGGAAAGACCTTCCATGAGTTCAGGTAGCCGCTGACACCGGCCACTTGAATGCGGTCATGAAACGCCGCGCTGAACAAGGTGGTCGTTCCTCCCTGGGAAAGTCCTACGCACCCGATCCTGTCCGGGATGACCTCGGGGAGGCTCTGCAAAAAATCGATGCCGCGTCCAATGTCGAAAACATGCAGCGTGAGCAGGTTGTAGCCGGCAAGCATCCCCAGGATGAAATTGATGTCGCACCAGTGGTCGCCCTCTTCGATCTGGACATAGCCGTAGGCGGTCTCGGGCTCATCGACACGCTCCCCGAAGCAGCGCAGGTCGGGTGCAAGCGTCACGTATCCGTGTCGGGCGAATTGTTCCGCGTAGTTATAGTTGTATTTCGAGATCTGCGCCTGATCTGCATCGGTCCGCGCGATCCCCGCGGGATCGTCCTTTCCGCGGCCATGGCCGTGCGGGCAGATCACCGCCGGCGCCGGAAGCTTCACTCCTTTCGGCAGGAAAAGATACGCGGGGATTCGCGAGTAGCGGTCGGCCGTGTAGACGATTTTCCGCCGCGTGTAGGCGTCCCTCTCGTCCTCCTTCTCTACCTGGACATCGAGGGGAAGCCGCTCCTCCGGCATCTTTCCGAGACATTCAACGAGCTTCGCGCCGAATTCGGCCTTCCACCGATCGAACGATGCGCGGTCGCGCCCCCGGAATGCCATTTTCGGTTCGAGCTCGCGGTATCGGTGCTGCCAATACGCGAGGCCCGAGAATGCAGGTTGTTTGATCATTGCGCACTATCCTTTCACGGCGCCCGAAGAGAGCCCTTTGATGAATTGCTCCTGGAGCGCGAGGAACAGGAGCAGGAAGGGGAGCGCCCCGAGCACCAGAGCGGCGAACGCGAGATTCCATTTGTTGTAGTAGGTCCCGAAGAAGACATACACCATGGGCATGATCGGTTTGAGAATGTCTTTGTCGATCAGCAGCAGGGGGACCAGGAGATCATTCCAGAGAAAGATCATGTTTTGAATGATGATGGCTGCGGTGATCGGCTTCAGCAGTGGAAAGAAGATCTGGAAAAACATGCGCAGGTAGCCGCAGCCGTCCAGGATCGATGCCTCTTCCATTTCCCTCGGGACGGTCTTTATGAACTGGCTGAAGAAGAAGACCGTCAGGGGCATGGTCATGGCAAGGTAGACGAGAATGATCCCCGGAAATGTGTTTGTCAGCTTGAGGGTCCTCCCCATGAGGACATAGAGCGGAATCATGACAGCCTGGAAAGGCAGCATGAGCCCGACGATGAACACATAGTAGCTCACCTTGAAAACGGCCCGGTCCGGACGAATCGCAATGGGGAATGCCGCAGTGGACCCGAGGAGTATGTTGAGGACCAGCGTCATGCCCGTGATGAGGATGCTGTTTCGAAGTGCGCGCAGGAAGTGGGATTGATTCCACGCGTCCGCGTAGTTCTGGAAATTGAAGTGGCTTGGAAAGCTCAGGATTCCCCGGCTCGATTCCTGCACGGTCTGGAAGGTCGGAATGATGATGATGAGCAGGGGGAACAGGATCAGCATGGCGTAGAGAACGAGCACCGCGTACAAGATCCCTTTCCAGTGCCTCGAACCACTTGCCCGTCTCCCGTCGTTCATCTTGGGCGTCCCCTTCACACGTAGCTCTCGCTGTTGCGCGAGAGCACCCGGAGCTCGACGATGCAGAATATGACGACGAACAGCGTCAGGAGCGCACCCACCGCCGTGCCGTAGCCGAATTTCGCGGTGTACAGCGTGTAGTTGTACACGGTGAGGGTGAGAACCTCCGTGAGGTAGCCCGGCCCGCCGTTGGTCATGATGAAAATAAAGTCGAAGGTCTTGAAGCTTCCGATGGTCGATATCACGAGGTTGAACACGATCGCGGGCTGCAGAAGTGGCCACGTGACGAATCGGAAACGCTGGAGATAGTTGACTCCGTCCACGCGGGCGGACTCGTAGTACTCGGGCGGGATGTTCATGAGGCCGGCGAGAAAGACGACCATGACGTTGCCGCCCCACTGCCACAGGGGAACGAGCATCACCGACGGGAGTGCGAGGTGCGCGTTGCCGAGCCAGTCCTGGGCGAGCCCGTTCAGTCCCGCCAGCCGGAGCAGGGAGTTGACCACGCCGGAGTTCGGGGAATACATGTACTTCCAGACGAATGAGACCACGACGGGGCTGAGAACCGCGGGCATGAAAAACAGGGTGCGGAAAGCGCGGCTCGTGCGCGACCGCTCCTCGAGCATCAGCGCCAGGATCAGCCCGAGCAGGTTCGAGAAAAACGTGACCACGACAGTGTAGATGAAGGTGTTCTTTATTGCGGTGAGAATGTGCGCATCCTTGAAGATATCGACGTAATTCTTCAGACCGATAAAGTTCTTCCTGGGCGCGAACCCGTTCCAGTCCGTCGTGCTGTAGTAGAGCCCCGGGAACATGGGGTAAATATAGAAGAAGAGGTAGATCAGCATCGCGGGCAGGATGAAGAGGTACATGACTCTTTCCGATCGGTTTCGCGCCAGCATCTGTCGGCTCCCGAAAATCGGGCTCGGGGACATGCGGTCCCCGAGCCCATGAGGCGAAGGCTCTCCTCCCGCCCCTGCTACTTGTTGTTTTCCTGGAAGAACTTGTCCATCTCGTCCAGCGCGTCGGGAATCGACTGCTGTCCGATCATCACTTGTTGGAAAAGCTTGAACATGAGGCTGTCCTGTCCCGCCGGCCACCTGCGCGACATGTACGGGAATGTCAGCCCGGGCACCAGGTAGTTGTCGGCGATGTACTTGACGGAAGGGTCGAATGCAACGTTGATGCCCTTGATGTTCGAGAAGCCCTTCTTCCCGTTCAGGTAGGCCTCGTACGGCTCCTTGCTGTAGAAATACTTGAAATAGTCGAGAGCCTCCTTCTTGTGTTTGGAGGTTGCCGAAACGGCCATACCGAGCTCCGACTCGAACATCGCGTACAGCTTCTCACCCTTGTTGTTGAACGGCACGGGGAACAGGCTGAATTGGAGATTCGGATTGACCTGGTAGAATACCGGGATGACCCAGCTGCCGATGATGAGCATTGCGCCATTCCCGTTGGCGAAATCGGACAAGGACTGCTCGTACTTGCCTCCCATGGCGTTGTCGCCGAAATAGCCGCGGTCGTACAGCGTCTTCACGCGGCTCCAGGTTTCCACCCAGAGAGGATCGTTGAATTTCTTTTTTCCCGCGACAAGCTCATTGTCGTAGCTCGGATTCTTCGCATAGAGAACGTTGTTTCCCGCCGTGAAGAGGGGGTACATGCTGGTCCAGCCGTCCCCGAGGGGACTCACGATCGGGGTGACCCCGTTCTTCTTCAAGGTGTCGCACACCTGGAGGAACGCGTCCCAATCCTTGGGGATGCCAAGGTTGTACTTTGCGAAGATGTCCTTGTTGTAGAAGGCGCCGACCGCAAGATAGTTCCAGGACAGGCCGTACACCGACCCATCGGCCAGGGTCATCGACGAGAGCGCGAGATCGTCGAAAATCTTGCTCTTGACGATTTCGGTGTCGCGAAGATCCATGAAGAGCTTGTTCTGGGCCATTCCCTTGTACTGCGGGAACATCTGGACCGTCGGGATATCCGGCATGTCGCCGGAGGCGGCGAGCGCTTGGATGCGTTGATCGTACTGGCGGGAAACCATCGTTGTATGCTGGATTTCAATGTTCGGGTACTTGGCCATGACCAGCTTGTTGGCGGCGTCTATTGCCGGGCCGCCCTCGGGATTGAGATCGAGCAGGGTCAGCACGACCTTGGCCGCGGGCTTTTCACCCTGCCCGGTGCCGTACGCGGCAATTGACGCCGCGGTCAACACGACGACGAAAACGAGAAAGAAAGTCTTTCTGTTCATGCCACTCTCCTTCGATTTATAAGCCTGGCTGTTCGAATAGCCCGCGGAGGTTGCCGCTCCGGCGAGCTATCTTCCTGACGGTGAAAACCTCCTAACCTTTGCCTCCTTTCATTCAAGGCTCAGTGCGAGAAGATGCTGAGAAACCTGTTCTGATTGATGATCTGGACAATCTCCTTCAGGAATGCCAGCCGCTCCGCTGGAACCAGGTTGTCGATGATGATGCTGGAAACGACCTGAGAGATGAAAGGGATCGATTTGATGAAAAGCGGGTGCCCGACGGGAAAACTGGACACGGTATCCATCTGATCGATGCACACCGCGCAGAACGGCTCCTCGGAAAAGAATGGCGTATGGAGGAAGTCACGCAGCGGCGGAAGCATGCCAAGAATCCGGAAATGGCACCGGGCACTCTCTTCTTCCGTGGTGAGGAACTCGATCCACTTGTATGCCGATTCGATATGCTTGCAGTCCGCCGATATCGCCAGGCTGTGGTTCCAGAGGATGCTCTCGGATCTTCCCGAGGGTCCCACCGGAATACTGGCGACCCCATAGTGCGAATCGAAGTCGCGCTTGAATCCGCTCATCTGCCGGAACAGACCCCGCAGCCACGGTCCGTCGATCCAGAACCCGATCCGGTCGGCGGCGAAGAGCATCCTGCCTTCCGTGATGTCCTTCACGCCGGGCGTTCCGCCCTGCCGGTACAAGGCGCCGAGCCACGCAAGGGCTTTACCGTTTTCCTCGCTGTCGATGATGATGTTGCCGGTCCTGTCGTCGACGAAACCTCCGTTGAACGCGAGCAAATAGGGGTACAGCCACAGGAAGGTCGGATCGTTGGAGGAAAGCGGAAATGAGATCCCCCACGCATTCGAATCGGAGGCCCCGTTGATCTGGACACACATTGCGAAGAGCTCATCAAGGGTCTGGGGCGGCCGATTTGCATCGAGACCCGCACGCGCGAGGACGTTCTTGTTGTAATAGAGGATGAGAGGTGACAGTCCCCAGGTCACGGAGTAGAGCGTCCGCCCGATACGCCCCGATTCAACGTCGATCGGATACTGGCGCTTCATGTGGCTGTGGTTGACATACTGGTCCAGAGGCAGGAGGAGCCCGAGGCTGCCGAGCGTCGAGAAGATCGGAGGAGTGAGCTGCATGACATCGGGCGCGGAGCAATGAAGAGCCAGGCTGAGAATCTTGTCAGTCGTCTGGTAGTACGGGATGGGCTTGTAGGATATCGCCAGGTTCGGATGTCCCTTGTGAAAACGCTGAATGAGCTCTTCGACCGCAACGTCACCGGGCGGCTCCGTCCCGATCCATCCAGAAAAGTCGATCTTCGTCTGGGCGTTGAGAATGTAGGTGCCCTTGCCTTGAATCCTTTCGAGAATGCCCTGGCCAACGAAGCTCTGGACGGCCTGACGCACCGTGTAGCGTCCGAGGGAGAGGCTCTTTATCAGCTCGTTTTCAGTGGGCAAGACTCGGACACCATTCTCTTTCAGTGTGACTATGATTTCCCCGATCGCTGCCTGGGCCTGGGCGAGCTGGTGGTTGGGTCTTCGCTTCGTCGTCTGTGACATGCGGCGATCGTCCATAATCTTCAAAACATCCGAAACATCGGATAGATTCGAATGTATCGAATGTTTACAGGTGCCGAGAATACTTCAATAGGAGGGGAAAAGTCAAGTCCTTTCCAGCCTCCTTTCTAGCCGCCCTGGAAATGAGGCAATCGCCGAAAGTGCGCCGCGTGCGGGCCTTCTCATGGGATCTCTGTTCTCTGAATGGGGCTGAGTCGATAGAAACCGCGGAAATACCCTGAAAAACCCCTACCGAGCCGGGTACAGCGCAGAGCCCATGCCGAACATCCTCTCCTTCAAATCGAGGTAGAAGAGGTAGTCCTTCGGCTGAACGTTCGGCGGGCAGCGGTGGTCGCAGAAGGGAATGTAGCCCCCACGCTCCACAATCGGCACGAGGCTCTCCAGGTAGCGCCTGATGGCCTCGGGACCCTTTGCGAGCTCCATCTTGTCGACGCCGCCCATGATGCGCAGGTCTCTGCCATACTCGTCGAGGAGCACCTTGGGATGGGTGCAGGAGTTTACCTCGAAGGGGAAAAGGCAGTTGATCCCGCCCTCGAGGAAGAGGGGCAGGAGCGGCCGCACGTCGCCATCGCAGTCCGTGTACCACAGGTCGATGCCTGCGGCGTGCAGCTTGTTACCGATCCGCTTGTAGCGGGGAAGGATGACCCTGCGGAAGAATTCCACCGACACAATGGGGCCGTTCTTGAACGCGATGTCCTCCCAGCCCGAGGCGAAATCGAAATCGAGCTTTCCAAGGACCTGGTCGAGAAAGTCCTCCACAAGGAAGCTGCACGTCTCCACCATGTCCTCCACCATGTCGGGATAGTCGTACACGGCGTAGGCAAGGCCTTCGAGGGTGAGCACGTCGCGGATGCGGCCGATCATGGAGCCGCAGTCGACCCCGAGGGGATAATCCCTGTCCTCCGGATGGGCGCGCTGGAGCGCGGCCACGTCGATCTTCCGCTCGGGATCGTCGCGGCGGAAGCGCTCCGCCTTCGTGCGCTTCCAGTCCTCGGGAGTGACCACGGAGGCCTTGATGAAATGCGGTATGGTATCGTGCCCGTCCCGGGGAACCTCGGCAAGAAGCCCATCGCCGTTGATGAGCGTCTTCGTCGTCGCTGTTTTCGAAACCACGCGGCTTTCGAACTCGGGGTGCATCCAGTGCCGCGGCCCCACTACCGCGATGTGGTCGAAATTGAAAAAGATGTCCGCTTCTTCATTGCTGCGGATTCCGTTCTTCACGAAGATGTCCCACAGCGTGAAGTTTTCTCTCCAGTACCCGAACTCCATGTTGAACGAGCGGTCCACCTGACGATAGTGCATCTGCCTGTTGAAGCGCTCCCTGCCGCTCATCGCTGCTTTCCACGCCGGACGATTGATGGGGATGCTCATGCAACCGGACACTATCATTGCCCTCGGACACTGTACAGGAGAGGAAGTGCGCCTGGTTGGGGAATCGGGGAGAGAGAGCGGGTGGCGCGCCTCGGGAGCTAGTCCCTGCGGACGAGGTCTCTCATGCGGCGGATGTTGTCGCGGAGTCTTCCCGCGCCGTCGAAGAGAGAAGAGGTCCCCGCAACGAGAACCTCTGCACCGGCCTCGACCATGCGCGGGATGTTCTCCCAGCTCACGTTCCCGTCCACCTCGATCTCCACATCGAGGCCGCGCGCCTTCACCAGGTCGGCCAGCTCCCGCACCTTGGCCAGAGTGGTGGGTACGAGCGTCTGGCCTGCGTATCCGGGGTTCACGGTCATGACACAGGCGAAGCTCACGGAGGGTAACAGCTCCGTCACCGCCACGATGGGCATGGCAGGGTCGATCGCGATGCCGGGACGGGCGCCGAGGTGTCGGATGAGATCCAGAGTTCGAAGGGGATGCCGCGAGGTCTCGGGGTGGATGGACACCACGCTGCCGGAGAACGCGGCGAAGGACGAGACGTGCTGCTCGGGGTTCTCCACCATGAGGTGGATGTCCAGCGGCAGACGGGACCCACGCGCGAGTGCCTTGCAGAAGTCGGGGCCGAGGGTGAAGTTCGGCACGTAGCGGCCATCCATGATGTCCACGTGGAGGTAGTCCGCACCGCCTTCCTGAAGGGCCTCCAGGTCATCAGCGAGGTGGAGGAAGTCTGCGCACATCATGGACGGGGCGATGCGGACCTGGCTCATGTCCATGCTGCCTTTTCCCCGTGCGGGGCGACGATGACCTTCAGCCCGGCGCGGGACTCGTGGTAGGCGAAGGCCTCCGCGGTCTTCTCCAGGGGGAACATGGCGGAGACGTATTTCTTCGCGTGCACCGCGCCTTGCGCGATCAGCTCCACGGCCAGACGGTGATGCCGCGGCAGCGAGCCGTGGCTTCCCATCACGAAGCACTCCTTGTAGTGGATGAGATTCGAATCGATCGAGAGCTTCGGCTGGTTCTTCAGCCCGCCGAAGAGGTTCACGTATCCCCGGTGGGCGACCATTCGAATGGCGTCCTCGTGCGCCTGCACGGTCCCCGCGGTAGTGATCGCGAGATCCACGCCCTGCCCGCCGGTCTCCTTCATGACCGTGTCGACGAGGTTTTCCTCCTCTGTGGCAATGAACCGCGCGCCCGGAAGGAACTGCCGGGCCATGTCGAGGCGCGCACGGGAGCGCTGTGCCGCGAATACGCGGGAGGCGCCGAAGACGCGGGACAGCTCCAGCATCATGCACCCGATAGGCCCCAGCCCGATGATGCAGATGCTCTTCCCGATGCCGAACTGCGCGAGCTCCAGCCCGTTCAGGGCGCACGCGAGGGGCTCAGCGATGGCCGCCTCGGCAAAGGTCAGACCGTCGGGGATGGCGGTCACCGGGCCGTAGTTCAACGTCGTGGAGTTCAATACCATGCGCTCCTGGAAGCCGCCGGGAAACTGGTATCCGATGGCGTAGTTGATCGCACAGTTCGTTCCCATGTCGCTCGTGCACCACCGGCAGATGCCGCAGGGCACGTCGGCCCCCAGGGCAATCCGATCGCCGGTCTTCACGCGCGTGACCGCGCGGCCCGTTGTGACGATCCGCCCCGCGATCTCGTGGCCGATGACGGCCGGGGTCTTCACCCGGTCATTCCCGAAGTGGAAGATCCTGATGTCCGAGCCGCAGACGGCGCAGGCATTCACCTCCAGGACCGCCTCGTCATCGCCGCAGGCAGGGTCGCGGACATCCTGCACCGAGATCGAGTTCAGTGCTTCCAGCAGGGCTGCTTTCATCCGTCTCTCCTTGGGAGCATTGAGTATAGCCGCGGCGATTGTTTCCACAAGGGGGGAGCCGTCCCCGCGCTCAAGCACTCTGGAATTTTCTTTCACAGGTGGTATTGTTGCTGTATATTGATCGCATCCTAGAGAGAGAGGTGTGTGATGAAGCGATTCGTCGTGGTACTGTTGATCCTGCTTGCGGCCTCCGGAGTTTTCGCACAAAGCTATTCGTTCAGCCAGTTCCAGACCGCGTTCCAGGACTTTGCCACCGGCACGGCAAGCGCGCTCCCGCTGGACTCATCCGTTGGCCTGAACTGGTCGGATGCGTATATCGGCCAGCTTCTCGATATGCCGCCGCACTTCGGGATCGGCGTCACCGCCGGAGCAGCAACCATTCCGTTTTCGGCGGTGAACAAGACAATCACTGCTTTTGGCGGAAGCCTTCCGTCGGAGTTGAGCTTCCTCTCCAGCTGGGGCATTCCGCTGCCGGCCTACACGATCGACGTCAGGATCGGCGGTTTCGTTCTCCCGTTCGATATCGGTCTGAAGTTCGGCTACCTTCCGTCGAACTCTCTCTCGAACTTCGGGATCAACGCCTTCTCGGCGGACTACCTTCTCGCCGGCGCCGACGTCCGATATGCGATCCTGAAGGACAGCGGAGTCTCCCCGGGACTCTCGGTCGGAATCGGATACACCTACCTGAGGGGCAATGCCTCTCTGCCGGGGGTGCTGAACGGGGCCATCGATATCACAAGCGTGTCCTTCGGCGGAACCACGCACAAGCTCAGTTTCACCAACCCCTCGCTTGCCTTCTCGTGGAACACGAGCGTGATCGACCTGAAGGCGCAATTGAGCAAGACCTTCTTCATCATCACCCCCTTCGTTGGAGCAGGGGTTTCCTACGGAATTTCCAACGCGGGGGGCGGGATGCAGTCGACGATGCAAGTTGACAATGCCCCAGCAACCCAGACCCAGATCGACCAGCTCAACAGTGCCTTCGGCACGAACTACACCCTTCAGAACCCCGGGTTCTCCGTGAGCGAAGCTGCGTCCGGCTTCTCGGCGCGCGCCTTCGGTGGATTTTCAATCAACATCTTTGTCCTCAAGATCGGTCTCGGAGCGGAGTACGAGTTCCTCAGCGGATCGATCGCCGGGATGGCGAACGTCCGCGTCCAGCTCTAGTGCTGTCCCTCTGAAGTTCGCAAAGTCAAAGGCGGGTCATCCCGCCTTTGACTCGCAATAAAACTCCGCATATCAGTTCATCATCGGTGCCCGTTTCCGACCCGGGACTTGATACGGGCCCGAGAAGCCGCTACGGTGGGGCGCATGAAAGCCCTCGTCCTGACACGGGACGCCGTCGTGGAGTACCGCGACGTGCCGGAACCCGTGCGCCCCGCGCCCGGCTGGGCCCTGGTGAAGGTGGAGTATTCCGGGATCTGCAACTCCGACCTCCACCGCGGCTTCGAAGGGGCCGCGTACCATTATCCGCTCATCATGGGGCACGAGTTCTCCGGCATCGTGGAAGAGCCCGCTGAAGGCGGCCGCATCCCGCGCGGCGCGCGCGTCATTGTCTTCCCGCTCATTCCCTGCCGTCGCTGCATACCCTGCCAGACCGGGGACTTCGCCCAGTGCACCGACTACGACTACCTCGGCTCCCGGCGTGACGGCGCATTTGCAGAGCGGGTCTGGGCCCCGGATTCGAACCTGTTCATCGTGCCCGACGGGGTGAGCCTCCAGGATGCCTGCCTCACCGAACCGTGCGCAGTCGCGCTGCACGGCACCGCGAAGCTTGCGGTCCAGGCGGGGGACAGCGGAGCGGTATTCGGAGGCGGGCCGATCGGGAACATGGCCGCGCAGTGGATGCGTCTTCGCGGCTGCGAGCGGGTGTTCATCGTGGACATCGACGAGCGCAAGCTTTCGATCGCCTCCGACATGGGATTCGTCCCGATCGACTCTCGCGCGGGGGATCCCGTCGAGCAGATCAGGGCGCTGACGGGGGGGGCGGGGGCGGACAGGATCGTGGAGGCAGTTGGGCTTCCTCAGACCTTCCTCCAGGCCGTCCAGGCCGGCGCCCGGTTCGGCGAGGTGGTCTTCCTCGGCAACATCAGGGGCAGCTTCCAGATCGGGGAGAAGGATTTCTCTTCGATATTAAGGCGCGAGCTGACGATCCGGGGCACGTGGAACTCCCGGGTCGTGCCCGATTCCCGGAACGAGTGGACTACCGTGCTCTCCCACCTGGGGTCCCGTCTCGAGATCTCCCGACTGGTCAGCCACACGCCCCGATTGTCGGAGGGAGCGGACATTTTCCGGCGGATCCTTGCCCGGAAGGAGTTCTTCAACAAGGTGGTGTTCGTTCCATGACCCTGCACCTCGGGGTGAAAAGCGACCCCATCGAATCACGGTACAGCTTCGACTGGCTCTTCGACATCATGAAGGGCTGCGGCGTGCGCCGCCTGCAGATGGGAACGTCGTTTCCGGTCTTCTTCGCCGCGGACGAGCACTTCCGCGGGCTGCGAAGGTCGGCGGAAGCAAAGGGGATCTGGATCGCAAGCATGTTCACTTCGCACAGGGAACTGGGATTTGCCCATGCGGATCCTCTGCTTCACGATGCGGTCCGCCGCGGATGGGAAAGGCTGATCCACGTTGCCGCGCTGGTCGGCGCCGAGTCCGTGGGATCAAACGCCTGCATCGTCCTGCGCGATCAACCCGAGACCCGGGAGCCCGGCTTGCGCACGTTCATGGAACACATGAAGGACCTCCTCAATGTGGCAAAGACTGCCGGCCTGAAGGCCCTGACTCTGGAGCCGATGTCGTCCCTGTTCGAGCTGCCGTCCACGCCGGAGGAGGTACGGAGCATCGCCGAGGAGCTGGCCGCCTGGCACGCCGCCCGCGCCGCGGCGACGGTGCCCCTTCAGCTCTGCGGAGACATCTCCCATGGGATCGCCGACTCCGAGGGCCGGGTCGTGCACGACAACTGGAGCCTGTTCGAGATGGGAATTCCGTGGATGCGGGAGTTCCATTTCAAGAACACGGACGCCATCTTCAACTCGACGTTCGGGTTCGATCCAGGAGAACGGAAGAAAGGCATCGTCGACCTGGCCCGGCTGAAGGGACTGATCGAGGCGAATGCCGGCCGCTTCCCGTGCAGGGAGCTTACAGGGTATCTTGAAATCGGCGGGCCGAAGCTCGGTCGGGACTACTCGGACAGGCACCTCGAGCGCATGCTCGTGGAATCACTGCAGGCCCTCAAGGCCGTCTTCAACGAAGGGGAGAGCACGTCATGATCGACCTGAAACAGCGCGAGGCCTGGTTTATCACCGGAAGCCAGAGTCTGTACGGCAAGGAGACACTGGACAAGGTCGCGGAGCACGCGCGCGAAATCGCGCGAGAGCTTTCCGCCACTTCAGCGATACCGGTCACCGTCGTGTTCAAGCCGGTCGTGACCACCCCGGACGCGATTCTCGAGGTGTGCCGCGAAGCGAACTCCGCGAAGAACTGTATCGGCCTGGTCGCCTGGATGCATACCTTCTCCCCGGCGAAGATGTGGATCGCCGGGCTCACGGCCCTGAAGAAGCCATTTGCGCACCTGCACACCCAGTACAATCGCGACATCCCCTGGTCGGCGATCGACATGGACTTCATGAATCTCAACCAGTCGGCCCACGGGGACCGGGAGTTCGGCTTCATCGGAACCCGCCTGCGCCGGGAGCGCAAGGTCATCGTCGGCCACTGGCGAGAGAAGGAGGTCCAGGAGGAGCTCGCCGTGTGGATGCGCGCGGCCTGCGCCTGGCACGATTCGCAGTCTCTCCGCGTGGCCCGGTTCGGCGACAACATGCGCGAAGTCGCCGTGACGGAAGGCGACAAGGTGGAAGCCCAGGTCCGCTTCGGCTACTCGGTGAACGGCTTCGGCATCGGGGATCTGGTCGCCCGGGTGAAGGACGTGAGCGATGCGGAGATCGAGCGCATGGTCTCTGACTACGACGCGCAGTACGACGCGGCGAAAGACCTGCGCGCCGGCGGCGCGAAACGCTCAGCGTTGAAGGAAGCCGCGCGCATCGAGCTGGGGATGCGCCATTTCCTGGAGTCCGGCGGCTTTCACGCCTTCACTACTTCCTTCGAAGATCTGCACGGCCTGGCCCAGCTGCCTGGGCTGGCGGTGCAGAGGTTGATGGCGGAGGGCTACGGCTTCGGCGCCGAGGGTGACTGGAAGACCGCCGCGCTCGTGCGCGCGATGAAGGTCATGGCATCCGGCATGAAAGGCGGCACCTCTTTCATGGAAGACTACACCTACCACCTGGACCCGAAGGGCCAGAAGGTGCTCGGCGCGCACATGCTGGAGGTCTGCCCCTCGCTGGCCGATGGGAAGCCGAGCCTCGAGATGCACCCCCTGGGCATCGGCGGCAAAGACGATCCGGCGCGCCTGGTGTTCAACGCCGCGAAGGGGGCCGCGCTCAACGCCGCGATCATCGACATGGGCACACGGTTCCGCATGGTGGTGAACGAAGTGGACGTCGTAGCTCCGGACGCGCCCCTGCCGAAGCTGCCCGTCGCACGGGCGCTGTGGGTGCCGCGCCCGGACCTGAAAGTCGCCGCCGCCGCCTGGATCCACGCGGGCGGCGCGCACCACTCGGGCTTCAGCTACGTGGTGAACGCGCAGCATCTCGACGACTTTGCCGGCATGGCCGGGATCGAGTACCTCCTGATCGACGGAAATACCGACCTCGCCCAGTTCCGCAAGGAGCTGCGCTGGAACGCCGCGTACTGGCACCTGGCCGCGGGAGTCTAGGAAGGAGCGGACGCCGCCCGACTGAGGCGCTGCTACTCGGCGCTGGGCATGTGGAGGTACATGGACTGCAGGCCGACCTTGCCCGGTCCGGTGAACCGGTTCATCACCAGGTTCATTCCCGCGAGGACGCCGGCGGACAACCGCTGCATCGTCGTCTCCATCTTCACCGCGGGGTCCTTGTACAGCCATCCGCCCGGCTCGATGTCGATCTGCTCCCCCGCGCCGAGGGTCTTCTCGAACACGTTGCCGTACCCGTGCAGCCAGAGGATGCCGTCACCCTCGACGGCGCGGAACTTGTCGATGAAAAAGCCCGTTCCGCCGAAAAGGATGTTCGCCACGCCCTTCACCCGCTCGAAGGTGTAGTCGATGTTGCCGGTGGCCGCGAGGAACTGGTGCTCGCGCACGTGAAGCTCCTCTCCCTTCTTCAGATGGATCGGGGCGATGTGGCCTGCGCCGTCCCGGCTGAAGGCGATCTGGCCCTGGCCCTTGGCCTCGGTGACGAAGATCTGGATCCCCGCCATCATGCGCTTCATCGCACCCTTCATCGTCTTGATGCTGATACTGATGCTGGGATGCTTTCAGAGGAGAATGTGATGCTCGAAATACACTGACGAGCTGCCGGACAGCTCGACGGTGAGAACGGGCACAAGCTCTCCGTCGAGGTGATAGGTGACGCCGCCGAAGGTTTCCGCCTGGGTGCTGGTTGCCACGAGAACGGGACGATCCATGTGATCCTCCTTTGACTGAGAACTTAGTTCCCACTCGGCACGTGGTCAATCAGAATCGCCGGGTTGTTCGGAGCGGAGGAGGGCGTCGATCCGGGCCGCAAGGATGAAGTCGTTCTCATGGAGACCGTTGATGGCATGCGTGAAAAGGGTGACGCGGAGCTTCCCCCAGCTCACCAGCAGGTCTGGATGATGCCGCTGTCCCTCCGCGATCTCGCCGATGCGATTCGCCAGCGCGAGCGCCTGGCGGAAATCCTTCAATCGAAACTCTCGTTCGAGGTGGTGGCCGCCGATCAGCGCCCATTCTTCCGAAACCTGTCGCCGCAGGCTCGCCACCCGTTCTGGGGCGAGCGGAGGGACGCCCCCTTTGCAGGGAACGCACTGCCGCCGGGCAAGGTCTTCTCCCCGAATCGATTCGTCGCGCACTCTGTTGCTCCACGAACAATGTACTCCAGGGACTCCCGTCGGCAAAGCATGCCCGAGAATCTCGCTCAGCTCGTTCCCTTCTCACCGGAGGTCCCGAAGACCGCGCGAACTGCCTCCTTCATGAGAACGACCCCGGTGTACGATGCGCCGTCAGGCGGGAGTACCTCGGCGCCGCCGGGGCCGATGAGAGACTCGAAGCCCAGCTCGCGGCAGGCGCGCGATCTCTTCTCCAGCCCCGGCACGGGACGGACCTCGCCCGTCAGGCTCACCTCGCCGATGACCGCGGTGCGCGCCGGAAGCGGCAGGGTGACCCGGGCCGAATACAGGGCAAGGGCGATGGGCAGCTCCACGCCGACTTCCGCGATGCGGAGGCCGCCGGCGACGTTCACGTAGATGTCGTGCTCGGCGAGGTGTAGGCCAAGGTGCTTCTCCAGCACCGCCGCCATGCGCGCCACCCGTCCGGAGTCAATGCGGTCCGAGTAGATCCTGCTGATGCCGCTCTTGGCGGGCACCGTGAGCGCCTGGATCTCGATGAGGAGGGCCCGGGAACCCTCGAAGAGCGGGGCCACGGCGACTCCCGCAGGGATCTCCCCTTCGCGCCGGGTGAGAAAGAGGCTGGACGCGTCAGCCACTTCGGCCAGCCCGTTTTCGGTCATGCGGAAGAAGCCTATCTCGTCGACCGATCCGAACCTGTTCTTCACCGCCTGCAGCGTACGCACTTCAGCGCTCGCCTGCTCGAAATCGAGCACGGTGTCCACGAGATGCTCGACCAGCTTCGGCCCGGCGATCGCCCCTTCCTTTGTCACGTGCGCCACCAGGAGGAGGGCTGATCCGCGCGACCTCGCCCATTCCACCAGCTCCTGGGTGCAGACCTTGATCTGGTTCACCGAGCCCGGCAGCGCGTTCACCTCCCGCGTGTAGAGGGTCTGCAGGGAATCCACGATGATGAGCACGGGCTTCACCTGTTCGAGCACCTGCATGATCGCGGTCAGCTCGGTCTCCGCGAGCACCTCGATGCGCGGGGAGGAGACGGCGAGCCGTTCGGCCCGCATGCGCAGCTGGCCCGGGGACTCCTCCCCTGAGACGTAGAGGCTCCGCCCGGGCGTGACGATGCGCGCGGCGAGCTGGAGCATGAGCGTGGACTTGCCGATGCCCGGCTCCCCGCCCACGAGGACTGAGGAACCGCGCATGAGGCCGCCGCCGAGCACCCTGTTCATCTCCGCGATCCCGGTGTCCAGGCGCATTCCGTCACGCGTCTCGATGGAGGACAGCGGGATCGGGAGCGCCTGCTTCTTTTCCCTTGTGGACCTGCCGGGGACCGGGCGACCGGGCGCGCCTGACGCGGGGACTTCCGCGAAGCCGTTCCACGTGCCGCATTCCGGGCATCGACCGAGCCACCGCGGCTCCTGGTGGCCGCAGCCTGAGCACTCGAAGATGGTCTTCGCCTTTGCCACCGCCTCTCCTCTCCTGCGAGGGTACGGGGCGTCCCACGCGCTGTCAATCGCAGGGACGCATTTCCGTGTTGTCAGGGCACGTTCTCCGTACTATGATCCCCCACGCAGGAATCGTCGAACTTGAAGGTGACTCAGCACGACTCACGCAGCATCAACATCGTCTCCGACACGGGCGTAAAGTTTTCCGTGCCCTACCGCTTCTACTGGAACGGACACGACCGCCCGGCGGAGAGCATCGTGCTCACCTCCGACGCCGATGAGGCGGGGAAAGGCCGAAAGGGGAAGAAGGGGCAGCAGGCGACCGTGGAGGCGCACGAGGTGCGCGCCTTCTTCCTGTTCGGCGAGATACGGGACCGGATCACCGAAGATTCGTCAGGAATCACTCTCTCCCGAACGTGGTCGGTGAAGACCCCGGGCACAGTGCACCTCAGCTTCGACGTGGAGTTCGATCCTCCTGCGGACCTCGCCTGGCTCTTTCCCGGCCTCCACGCAGCCCGGGGCCTTCCCGGGTCCTCCCTCTCATTTCTCGGCGAAAAGACGACATACCCCTCGAGTCTCTTCCTTTCGCTGGGCAGGAAGGGCGTCCTGCTGTTTTCTCCCTCGGCGGTTTGCGGCGATGCGCCTGGCAGCATCGGCATTTCCCGCACCGATGTTGAAGACGAGCCGTCACGGCTGCGTATGGAGATGCGGTTTCCCGGGATCGAGGAACCGGCGGGACGGATCGGGCCGAAACCAGGGGATCTGCTGGCCGCCGAGGACACGGTCATCGAATCCCCGGGGAGTCTCGAACGGACGCACGAGCTCTGCCTCACCTTCTCATCCCGGGAGGAGATTGCGGTCCGCGGGGGCGCGGCGGTCCTCCGGAGGATTGCTTCCCCCGAGACACCTGCACCGGTCACTCTCGAACAGGTCGACACAGGCGCACTGGCCGACGCGCTCCAGGAAGTTCTCACGCGTCACCTCCACCAGAATGGCGGGGTAGCCGGACTGAAGGAGCTCGCCGACAGCCCGTGGATATCCGCGTCGGCGGGGCTGGGATGTGCGGTTGCCCTTCGGAAGCTCTTCCCCGCAGATGCGAGTCTCGGAGAGCTTGCGCTCCGGCTGGCGGACTTCGCCCTCAAGGGACAGGTGCCCTGGGGATTCTTTCACGAGAGCTTCCACATCCCCACCGGTCGATGGCGCGGAGTACGCGGCCAGGCGGACGCTCCCGTGCTCTCGGTCGGGCAATCGGCGCGCATCGCCGAGCTGTTGATTGCATTGTCCGACAACCTCGCGGAGACCGGGCTGCCGCACGAGAAGTATTTCCTCGCCGGCCTGCGCTTCGTGGATTTCTTCCTGGACGGGAAGGGGAAGCTGAGCCCGCCCGGCGCATTGCACCAGCCCTCGTCCATCGCCGTCAGCCCCGATTCCCCTCCGCGTCTCGCCGGGCTGGAGGTCTTTTTCCCCGTGTCCCGCGTCTTCGCGCGGACGGGCCACGATCGATACAAAAAAGCCCTCGACGTGCTGGTCCGGCGCTTTTCGAGTCTCGACTGGAACCTGTTCGAGCCCCCCGGCTCCCGTGAAGGCCGGGGTTCCGACGCCGCGGGCGCCCTGCTTGCGGCGAGGCTGTACGTGGAAATGCGGGCCCTGGGGTACAAGCCCGTCGAGCCGCCCGTCAGCAGTGCGGCCGCGGCGCGCGCCCGCGCGGCAGACAGCGTGAGGCTTTTTGCGTCGCTGCTGGTGCCGTGGATTCGCGTGCACGACAGGCCGCCGGCGGGAAGGCAGGAGCTGCCCCGCTCGGGCTGTCTCCTGGACTCTTTTGCGCGGCAGAGACTCCTGTGCGCGGGGCACGAGACAGCACTGCTCCTCCTCCAACTCGAAGCACTGACCTCTTCAGAGCCGGAGAAGAACCTGCTCTCATCGCTTGCACAGGACTGCCTCGCCTCTGCGCGGTGCGCGCCCATCGGCACCGCGTACATCCAGCATACGCGCTGGGATGCAGCGGGCCTCGTCGCGGGAAGCCGGGGAAAGAGGGGCCCCTCCGACAAGAGGGGGTCTGCGGGGAAAAGGGGCCCGGTCGACTCGAGGAGGGTCGCGACGGAAGTCCTTGCCGGCCTGCAGCTCGCCGAGGAGCATTCCTTCGGGACTTAGAACATCTTCCGAGCGATGGGGATCCGCCTGCCGGTGCCGAACGCCTTGGGAGAGACCTTCAGCACGGGCGGCGCCTGCCGGCGCTTGTATTCCGCCTTTTCCACCATGGCAATGACCGCCCGGACCAGGTCCTTGTCGAACCCGCACGCGGAGATGTCGTCCACCGAAAGGTTCTCGACGAGGTGCTTTTCCAGGATCGCGTCCAGGGTCTCGTAGGGCGGGAGGGAATCCTGGTCCTTCTGGTCGGGCCGCAGCTCTGCCGAGGGAGGTTTCGCGAGGATCGCCTCCGGGATGAGCGGCGTGCGCGCATTTATTGCCCGGGCCACCGCGTATACCTGCATCTTCAGAAGGTCGCCGATCACCGCAAGACCACCGCTCATGTCGCCGTAGAGGGTGCAGTAGCCGGTGGCCAGCTCCGACTTGTTGCCCGTCGTGAGAAGCAGGGAATTGAACTTGTTCGAGTATGCCATGAGAAGGGTCCCGCGGATGCGCGCCTGGATGTTCTCCTCCGTGATATCCGGCTTCCTTCCCTCGAACACCGGCGCGAGGGTTTCCAGGTACGCGCCGAAGATCTCTTCGATTGAAAGGAGCTTCAGGCCGATGCTAAGAGCCGCGGCCAGCGCGCGCGCGTCCGCGATGCTCCCCTCGGAGGAGTAGCGGGAGGGCAGCCCGAACACGTCGACGCGGTCCGGGCCGAGCGCCTCCACGGCCAGGACCGCGACGAGGGCGGAATCGATCCCGCCGGAGAGGCCCAGGTGGACTCTCGTGAAGCCGCACTTGCGCACGTAGTCCCGGATCCCCAGCACCAGCGCCGCCTCGATCTGCGCGAGAGGATCCTGCGGGAGGGGCACCTCGGGTTCGCGGGCGCCGGTCTCAACGACGGCCAGCTCCTCCTCGAACGGCTTCCCGAGGAATATCAGCTTTCCCTCCGAGGAGGTCACCATGCTCTGGCCGTCGAAGACGATGTTGTCGTTCGCGCCGACGGTGTTCACGTAGACCACTGGCACTCCGGCTTTCTTCCCGATGCGTGCGAGCAGGTCGAGTCGGACCGCGGGCTGCTCCACGGAGAACGGCGACGCGGAGATGGAGACGATGAGTGTGGCCCCGGCGTCGAGCAGCTCGGCGACGGGGTCCACGGGGTAGTGCAGCCCGGGAGCCGTCTCGATGTCCCACCAGATGTCCTCGCAGATCGCGATCCCCAGGCTCTCCCCCCCGAACGGCACGACCGTACGCGATTCAGCGCTCTCGAACCACCGCGCTTCGTCGAAGACATCGTAGGTCGGCAGGAGCGTCTTGGCCTGGGAATGGATGACCCTGCCGTCGGAGATGAGGGACGCGACATTGAGTAGGCCCTTGCCCGGGCGGGACCGGTTGCGGTCCACGTGCCCCACGATGATACCAATTCCTTTCGGTGCGCCCGCCTGCAGGCTGCGCAGTGCTTTCAGGTTCTCTTCCACGAAGCGGTCGTATTCCAACAGGTCCATCGGCGGATACCCGCAGAGGCAAAGCTCGGGGAACACCGCCAGGGCGCACCCGGCCGCCCGGGCCTTCTCGGAAAAGGAGATGATCTTCGCGCAGTTGCCAGAGAAATCACCGATCGTGGGATTGATCTGCCCGCAGGCGATCTTCATCCAGCGCTCCTCCTGCGATGGAATCTATCAGGGAACCGGCGCGGGTGGCAACCCGGCGACCCGAAGGGTCCCAGGGCAAACCATGCCGCGCCAACCCGCGCTAATGTACGTTTCCGCGTTTTCGCATGCATTGTCCCGCGAACGACCGCCTGCCCTGCTGCCCAGGCTGAGCCGTTTGCCATACCTGCCGGCCGCCCGCGTTGACCGCGCGCACGCGCACCGTTAGTATGTGCGGATGCCCCGAACGATCCTCGTCACGGAAGGAGACTCCCCGCTGGGCGCCGCGCTGGTGCGGCTGCTCGCCGCCCGCGGCTACGCGGTGGCCGCCGCATCAGACCGCGAGAAAATCGATCCTGCGCCGGCCGGCAGCGCGGTACGGAGTCCGCTCACGGTGGCCTGGAACCGTCGCTCCCCGGTTTCCGCGCGGACGGTTGTGCTCTCCGTGCTGAACGCATTCGAGTCACTCGACGAGGCGCTGATCCTCGAGCCCCCGATTCCCGCGGGAACACCCTTGAACGAGACGGCGAGCGTTGACATCGAACGCGCGTTCGACGACTTCAAAGGTCCGGTCTTTCTTGCCCGGGAGCTGCTGGGATCATTCCTGGCACTCGGGGGCGGTGTGCTCGGCTTCGTCAGCGGGGGGCCTGCAACCGGACCCGTGGAGAGCGCGGCCCGCGAGGCGTTCCGTGGCCTGGCGGCATCGCTCCTGGCCTCGCCAGGGAGCGGGTCGATCGTGGCCAACGGCTTCCAGTGCGGCGCGGCCGATGCGGAGGAATACGCCGAATTCATCGACCGCACCCTGGAGGAGAAGGCGCGAAAGATCACCGGCCGATGGTTCTCGTACCCGCCGCGCGGCGGCTTCCTCCAGGGCGTCCTTACCGGCAGATAGCCCGGCTCCCGGACCGGCCCAAATGCGTCCCTTCGGGCCGCTGCTCAGAACATCATCGAATCCATGAAACGGGCCTGGAACTCGGGCTTGCCTCCCAGCTCGATGAACCGCGTATTGCGCGACGCGCTCTGCGATTTTCGCCAGCAGTCCCTGGAGAGCAGGACCATGATCGCCCCGCGCAGCGCCGCGTTTCCAACCACGCGCACCCGTTCGAGGTCCATCGGAGGAATGAGCCCGATGCGCATCGCGGCCCGGGCATCGAGGCCGGCCCCGAAGTTGCCCGCCAGGCGAAGCTCATCGAGCATGTCCGCGCTCAAACCGCTCACCTCGAGCAGCGTCTCGATACCGGTGCGGACAGCGCCCTTGGCCAGCTGCAGTTTCCTGATGTCGTTCTGGGAAATGTAGACCCCGCGGTCTTCGGACAGTGAAAAGGCCGGCTCGCTGTCGAGCGCGAACACCCTCTCCCGCAGCGCGGGCGGCTCGATTTCGGCAGGGTCCAGGATCCTTCCCGTCGCATCCACCACGCCCCGGTTTAGGAGCTCGGCGATGCCGGAAATGAGCCCCGTGCCGCAGATGCCGCGAGGTGGGACACTGCCAACGACCTGGAGCGACAGCTCGCCGTCGCCCGAGATCGCCACATCATGGATCGCCCCGTCGAGTGCCCGCATCCCGCAGGAAATCTGCGCGCCCTCGAATGCCGGCCCGGCGGCCGTCGACGTGGCGAGCAGCTTCCCCGCCCGCGACAGCACCATTTCGCCGTTGGTCCCGATATCGATGGAGAGCGAGGTCGTGCGCTCCTGTTCCAGGTCGAGGGCCACGATCATGCCGATCGTGTCCGCCCCGACGTACGCCGAGACCAGCGGGAGCGTCTCCACGTACCCGCTTTCCTGGAACGTCCAGCCGAAATCCAGCGGCGCGCGCCGCATCGACCCGGCGATCAGCGGGACGTAGGGCACGTGAGTGAGCTGGTAGGGGTCGATGCCGTTGAGAATGTGGATCATGATGGGGTTGCCCACCACGATTGTTTTCGCGACGCGACCGGGCGTGAGCCCCGTCTCCTCCAGCAATCGGCGCGCTCCCTCGTCGATCGTGCGGAGCGCCGCCTCGCGCACCGCACGGCGATCCGCATGGAAGCTCTGCGCGCGCGATATCACGTCCGCGCCGAACGAGACCTGCCCGTTGAGATAGGCTTTGCGAGCGAGCCGCTTCCCGGATTCCAGGTCCAGGAGCGCAAGGTCGACGGTCGTCGTGCCGAGGTCCACGGCGAATCCGCAGATTCGGCCCGAAGGGACGGAATTATCGCTGAGGCCCGAAGCTTTCGGTTCCAGCGCGAGCAGATCGTTCTCCTCGCACAGCGCGTCGACTTTCCACGCGCCCTCCCTCAGGAGACGCGAAAGGCGCTCGATGGAGCCGGTGTCGGGGGCGCCTGCGGAGATCCCGCGTTCGGCCAGACCTGCCGCCAGCCTTTCCCAGTCCGCGCGCTGGTCATCGAGACCCGGCTCGGTCAGGGCGACCTCGACCCGCCGCACCGAAAGGCCGACAGTCGCGGCATCGATGTCCGCGTCCCGCAGACCCTGTTTCCATACCTGCCGCGAAGAGCGCGAGTCGGGGATCGTCACGGTGCAGTCCTCGGCAATCGGAAGCCGGCAGGCAAGACGTATTCCCGCGGCGTAGTCGCTCTCTTTCAGGCCTCCCCGCCCGTCGGCCGGCGGCGGATCCACGGTGACCCTGCACTGCCGGCAGCTTCCCTTGCCGCCGCAGGGGTAATCGAGCATGATCCGCGCGGTCTGGAGGGCATCGCGCAGAAGCGTCCCTGGAACGACAGTCAGGGCTTTTCCAGCGGGGAGAACGGTGATCACTGGCATAGGGAGGGATACTACGTGTTTGCCATCTGCCGGACAAGAGGCTCGCAGACGCCGCTCCCTGCAAACTTGACCCGCCGGCCGCCGTGCGCTACCGTTTGGCATGCCATGCAGACTCCGCGCCTTCCTCTCGGGATCGTGCCTGCTCGGCGCACTCACGCTCGCCTCCTGTACCGTGAACCAGACCATCGTCATCGCCGAAGACGGATCCGGCACATTCGCCATGCATGCGGAGGTCTCCTCTCTCCTGCGCGATTACCTCGCGAGCCTCGCGGACCTCTCCGGCACTGCCGGCCCCCTGAAGGAGGGCAGGGTATTCGATGCGGCGGCGATCAGGAAGGATTTCCAGTCCCGGCCGGGAATCATTGTTCGAAAGGCTTTGACGCCGACACCGAGCGTCCTCGACATCGAGCTCGGATTCGATACCCTTCAGGATCTGTTGGGCGGTCGGGATGCTCTGAAGGATGCCGGCATCCTCGTCCTTGTGGAAGCGGGGAACCGCACAACTCTCAAGCTGCACCTGGACCGCGCCACCTGGGGCGAGCTTTCCGCGCTCTTTCCCCCGCTGCGGGATCCTTTGGTCGCGCAGCTCGGACCCCAGGGCAGCGGGCAGGTCACCGACGACGACTATCTTGCCATGATACGGTTCTCGATGGGTGATGCCGCGCCGGGTCTGCTGAAGAAATCGTTCGTCACCCTGACGATCCGACCGCATGGAGAGATCATTTCGCAATCAGGGGGGACGATGAACGGCGGGGCCGTCGTGTTCCGGATTCCCGTTCTGCGGATTCTCGTGCTGGACCGGCCGCTTGATTACTCAGTGACGTTTCGGCAGGGCGAATAGGGCGAGGAATTTTTGCCCCAGAGACGACTCGAACATCCGATCATCTTCGATGAAATCCTCGCTCAGCAACTGCGCTGCGCGTTGTGACAATCAACAACTCTGCCGCTCGCGGACGGGGAATTCGCCTCACGCCGTGACCCACAGATGGGACGGTCACTTGGCGCCGCGGGATCGATCTTTCTCCCGAGGCGATGTACGATGCGATACGTGTAAATGGCAGATGGGTAGTCGAATAGCGAAGGGTGCCAACTCTCCATAACCTGCCACCTGTCTCTGCGTTCCGCGCCCTTACCGGAGTATACGAGGATGAGGGAGGGAACATAGTGAAAAAGCGAATAGAGCGCTCTCAGAAGAGCCTTGAACAGAGTGAGAGGACGCTGCGCACGCTGATCGACAATCTGCCCGATGGCATCTTCCTGAAAGACAGAGAAAGCCGCTTCGTCTTTGCAAATCAGGTCTTAGCAGAGCAGACGGGAGCACCTGACCGTGCGGTGCTTGCGGGCAAGACAGACTACGATTTCTATCCCAAAGACGTGGCAGACGCGCTCTTTAGAGACGAGCGGGTTGTCATCGAGAGCCGTCAGAGTTTGTCCAATAGGGTAGAGTCCAAATCAGTGTCGGGACGGATAAGATGGATCTTGACCACGAAGGTTCCTATCGTTGACGCCCGTGGAGAGGTGACAGGGCTTCTCGGCATTGCTCGCGACATCACAGAGAGCCACGAGGTGGAAGAAAAGTTGCGCATAAGTGAGCAACGCTACCGAGATCTCCTAGAACAGGCAGCGGACGGGATCTTTCTCCTGGACGAAAATGGGAACTTTCTCATGGCGAACTCGGAGATCTGTGAGATGTTGGGATATGCACATGGAGAACTGCTCAGGCTGAACATCATTGACACGTATCCGAAGCAGCTTCGTGACATGGGCAAGGCGCGCCTTGATAGGATCAAGTCGGGCGAGAGGTTGCGCTTCGAGCGGACGATGAAAAGGAAGGACGAGTCTGCGTTCCCTGTTGAAATGAGCGCGAGAAGGCTCGCGGACGGAACAATGCAGGGGATCGCACATGACATCACTGAGCGTCAGCGCGAGGGGTCCGAGCTGGCTCGGGAGCGCATTCTACTGAGGGCTCTGATGGAGAACATTCCGGACAATATTTACTTCAAGGATGCGGAAAGCCGTTTCATCCGTAACAGCAGGGCGCACGCGAAGATGTTCGGCCTGAGCGATGCCTCCGAGGCAATCGGCAAGACCGATTGGAACTTCTTCTCTGAGGAACATGCTCGGCAAGCCTACGAGGATGAGCAGCACGTTATTCGTACCGGCGTGCCCATTGTGAACGTGGAAGAAAAGGAAACGTGGCCGAATCGACCTGACACGTGGGCTTTGACGACCAAGATGCCTTTGCGTGATCAAGAGGGGAACATTATCGGGACCTTCGGCATCTCGCGTGATATCACCGAACGGAAACGGGCCGAGGAGCACATTCTGAGTCTCGCACGCTTCGTCGACGAGAACCCTCATCCTGAAATGCGCGTCACGCCGGATGGGTCGGTCATCTATTCAAACAAGGCCAGTGAACTTATAACATCTTCCTGGGCGGGAGGAGCAGATAGAAGGATCCCTGGAGAGTATTTGCACGCTGTCACTCTTGCGTGGGACACCGGCCAGAAAAGGGAAATTGAGCTTCGCGAGGCCTCGAGGACGTACGCCATTACTATAGTGCCGTTTGCAGATGTGGGGTACATCAACCTCTATGGCAGAGACGTGACGGAAGAAAAAAACCTGGCAGAAAGACTCACGCAGGCTCAGAAGATAGAAGCCATCGGTCGACTGACAGGAGGGGTCGCGCACGACTTCAACAATGTTCTTCAAGCCATCACCGGGTACTGTGAGGTGCTCAAACAGAGATTGTCTGAGGAGAACCAGAAGTACTTGGCAGAGATCACGAAGGCAGCGCACAGGGCAGCGGCGCTCACTGCGCAACTCTTGGCATTCAGTCGTAAGCAGATCTTGAGACCCCGAGTAGTTGAAACGAAAGACCTTATTCGCTCATTGCAGAGAATGCTCGAGAGGGTCATAGGGGAAGATATCGAGCTACGGACTATCATCGATCCCGACACAGGCAACTTTCTGGCAGACCCTGGGCAGATGGAGCAGGTCCTGCTGAATCTAGCGGTCAATGCTCGTGATGCCATGCCGTCGGGTGGGAAGCTCATAATTGAGAGTACGAACCGCTCGTTCGATGAGGCCTACGTTCGAGATCACCCAGGGGCGAAAGAAGGGCGCTATGTTCGCATCGCCGTGAGCGACACGGGAGCAGGGATGGATCGGGAAACCCTTGCTCATATCTACGAACCGTTCTTTACCACCAAGGAAGAAGGGAAGGGGACGGGTCTAGGATTGTCAACAGTGTACGGAATCGTCAAGCAAAGCGAGGGCTACATCGACTGTTATAGCGAGACGGGTAGAGGTACGACTTTCACGATCTATCTCCCGCAGACCTTCGCGGAAGCCGACAGACTCCTGGACGCAGTGTCGACGACAAAGGCACCCGGGGGTACCGAAACAGTTCTCCTCGTGGACGATGATTCAGCGGCTCGAAGTGTTGCAAGGATCGCGCTCGAGGAGGCAGGGTACATCGTCATCGAAGCGTCGGTTGGAGATGAGGCCCTGTCGGACGTGGTGGCGCGCAACATGACGGTGGCGATGTTGGTAACCGATGTTGTGATGCCACGAATGAGCGGCAAGGAGCTTGCAGGCAAGCTCGAGGAGATATGCCCTGGTGTGAGAGTCCTTTATGTTTCAGGGTACACTGCGAATGTCATTTCGCATCACGGGATCCTGGAGGCAGGCTTGGACTTTCTGCAGAAGCCTTTTAGCTCTATTGAGCTCCTTACGAAAGTGCGAGAGATATTGGACAGGCCATAACCAAGGCGAGGAATGACAAACCGGAACTCGCTCCACAATTGGGGCACCCTTCGAAGGTCAACACGCGAATTAGGGCCGGACTCGGGACAGCAGGAATCACCCCGCGTCGTGCTCCCCTCTGGGAGCTTTACGGTCGAGGTCGAGGCCCTATCTTGTCAAGGAGATCGTCCGGCTCTTACTGCTCCTTCTGGAATGCCACAGTTGTCAGCTTGACTTCCGTATCCTTCCAGCCTTTGTCCATCATGCCCTTGCCTTCATCCCCCGTGTCGACAGTCAAAGTGCCGGTGTAGCCGGGGATGGAGTTGACCCGTTTCGGTAGACAGGTGTGTGCTTGAGGGTCATGCGACCCCCAGGGGCTGCCTTTCATACTCCATAGGTGAGACATAGTTCAAGGCGGAGTGACGGCGGTTCGGGTTGTACCATC
>Ga0315279_10000412_pt1 | contig 87042 bp, 84 predicted proteins | sample YL17G06_20_MG_FD_203694 | JGI IMG/M metagenome (GOLD analysis project Ga0315279, IMG submission 203694) | Sediment microbial communities from Yellowstone Lake, YNP, Wyoming, USA - YL17G06_20 | ecosystem: Environmental > Aquatic > Freshwater > Lake > Sediment | place: USA: Wyoming | collected...
CGAGAGAACCATCACTGTTGATTACCGCCCGCTCCACACTGCTCAGGGATGGAGATAGTCCCTGGCCACCAATAGCGTAAATGTAGTTACCTACTACCACAGCCGCTAGATAGGCACGCTTTGTGGTCATTGAAGCCGTAGCTTGCCACGGCCCCAGAGAACCGTCAGTATTGATTGCTGCTCGCTCGACACTGTTTGTAGCCATCGGCGGATCAGTAGCCCCACCGATAGCATAGAGATAGCCATTGGTAGCCACCGCAGCAAGCCCCTGTCGTTCCATACTCATTGCCAACGTAGGTTGCCAGGAACCGAGAGAGCCATCTACATTAATCACTGCTCGCTCCACACTGCTCAGGGAAATAGGGGACGACGGACCTTGACTACCAAGGGCATAGAGAAAACCGTTATAATGAACTGCCGCGAAGATACGGCGTGCCGTGTTCATTGGTGACATAGTCTGCCAGAGGCCTAGTGAACCATCGGTGTTAATCATAGCTCGCTCCACACTGTTGATAAAGACACCCCCCGCCCCCAAGACATAGAGGTAATTCCCTACTGTAACTGCTGTAGGCCAGTCTTGCGCTGTAGGCAGTGAGGTCGTGTTTTGCCATCCACTGAGGGTGCCATCACCGCTATTGAGAACCGTAAACGCATTAGCTAGGCTAGTACTCTGAGCATCTGGAGTGGTCACAGTTAGAGTATACATACCACCTGCCAAATCAGCAGGTACGGTCGCGGTGAGCGTCGTGCTGTTCACGAACGTGACATTGGTGAGCGGGACGTTGTTGAGTTGAGCGGTCGGTGTTGCAACGAAATCGCTGCCGGTGATTGTGATTGTTGTCGGTTGGTAATTGTATGCTTGGTTGGGGGATACGCTTGTCACTGTCGGCGCAAGCACGCTTGCCAGTTGTGCGGAAACAGCGGAAGGAACCGGCATAATGAAGCCAATCATGAGGATAACTCTAATAACCAAACGGACGAATTGCAGACGCTTTCTCGGTAGCGTTGGTTTAACGGTCGTTTCATAAACACTGGCTTCAATCATATGAACCTCCGTCTGTGAACAGCCTGGCTTCATTATTCCGAACCGTGGCTTGTTAAAACCACTCCGTTTTTTCACCCACGCCAAAACGCCGCCACTCGAACGCTCTAACTACCAAACAGCCTTATGGTTTGGCTTCGCGTAGGTCTCCATATGGGTGCAACAGCAACGGCGGTTCGATAATCAGGAAATTAGTATCAGGCTGGTGACGAGGCCTGCAAGGAATTTGGAAGACCGCCGAGTGTTCAAACTGCCCTCCCGATGAGAAAATGGCTGAGACGGATCTGCGAGGATTGAGATAAGTTAATTGATTTTACTCCAAAAAGAATCTTGTGGGATGCCTAAATTTGAAGCCGTAAAACAATGAAAGCCCCGTAGGTTTTGAAATCCTTCGGGACTTTCTCTCTTCTTGCTTATTATTCCTTCCCCCTCTCCTTCGCCTCCTTGACCAAACCCTATTTGACCGCACCGAGGAAGCGTGGATACCAGTACCACAAGATATCCGCAGCCGGTTTGCCGTGGATCGAGGCAGATTTATCCTGCAAGATGGTGGGGGGATAGTAGCCGCGGCTGACGAAGCCCGTGATCCAGGCGCGCGAGTTGACCGCGCAAAACAGCGCCTGGTAGATATCCGCCTGGCTTTTCTTATCTACATTGAAAGCAGGATTATCCTGCTGGGGCTGGCTAATGCCGTCCAGGGCAAGCAGAATGACACGTACGAAAGGTTCCCATAATGTTAGCCCTTCCAAAAAATTGACAAATCGAACGGTTGTGTGGTATGGTTTTACTTTGTGTGACAATCGGAGGTGCGCATGGCTGAACAGAAGAGATCCCCGGCAATTCAAACGGCCCTGATTGGATTGATCGGCTCAGTGCTGACAGTTGTTGGCGGACTATGCGGCGCGACCGTTACCAGCATTACGGCAATCTACGGGCTTGAGCGGCAGAACCAACAAATTGCCGTTGCAGCACCCACAGGCAGACAATCATTGAGTTTTGATACGGGCAGCATCTTCATTTCCAGGCAAGAGGCGGCCGCGCTCGATCCCAATACGTATTACGTGGATTTTGAACACGGTTTTGTGCTGCACCGCCCCATTTCTGGCTGGGATCCTCTGGAAGAGATGACCGTCGAAGAGCAACTGGCCGAAGAAAACGCCACTTGTCGGGCGGTCTGCGACCAGCCCGTTTTCCGCATCGGCTATGGAGAGCCAATCGAGATCGACTCCGACCGGCAAACAATGGTCAATGGCCAGCCCGTCCCCAGCGATCTGCTCGACTTGAGCGAGCAGCTTTATGGTCCCCCGCCCTGGAAGGTATCCTATTACAGCCAGGTGATTGTCAATGTCTTCGAAAAGGATGCTGTGCAGGTGTTGGGGATCCGCAATCTGCCGGATATGATTTTACTGATGATGCGTTTCTACGGCGGACGGGTCAACCGCATGATCTCACCGGAAGGCAGCCAGTTTGCCATAATCCAGGGTTCGACTACTTACGATGGCATTCGGGTGGATGGGAATCCAGCAACAATGACGATTGACAATTGGCTGCTGTTTGCGGAGGCCAAGAGTGCTTTCTATATTGTCGAGATCAAGTACACTGTTCAGAGCGGCCAATCCCTGCTGGTGTGGGACGATCTGCAAACCTATATGGAATATTTCCGTGTGATCCAATAACAGGCAGAGGGGAAAACCTTGCGGCGGAGGAGTATATGGACGACAAGAAACAACAGCATCAAGAATCATCTAAACGGTTAGCTATCATCGGGCTGATCGGCACGCTCCTGACGGTCTGCGGAGGGATGGCCGGTGCGCTGATCGGCGGCGTGACCACCATCTACAAAACCGAGCGGGAAGCACAAAAAATTGCGCTTTCCGCGCCGCAAGGGGATCAGCCACTGACAGTGGACACGCGGCAGATCGCCATCAATACCGCAGACGCGATGTCGCTCAATCCATCAGACTATCTCGTTCTTCAAAACCTGGGGGTTGTGATGGCCCAACCGCGCCCGGGATGGAATCAGGTCGAGGAAATGCTTTACCAGGATCTTTTCTTTGAGGAAGGGACAGGTCTCTCTCCATTAATTTTGTTTTCCACCTGGGTAAGGAACAACTGGGATGACCAGCCTTTGTACCGAATTCGCAACGCAGAGCCGGTCATGATCCAATTTATCGAAGGATCTACCGAGAATGGCATCCAAGTAGATCCCACGCAACTTAATAGCGACACGCTGGCGTATTACAGTCAGATGACCATCCTGGCACTGGCCAAAGATGACGCCCGGGATTTTACCCTTTATGAACTGGCCTTGAAGTGGGGAATCCTGCACCAGGGCGGGGTGAACAACATCGTTGCCAATCGCGACAGCCAGTATGTCGTCGAACAAGTATCCTGGGCGTTGAAGGGAGTGCGCGTGGAAGGCCACGAGGCTGATTTGACACTTCAACGCTGGGCGCTATTTGCCGAGGGGCCGGCGCGCTATTACATCGTCGAAGTGGATTATGTTCCGGCGGCCAACCAATCGGCGACGGTGTGGGACGATTTACAGGCGTATTTGGACGCGTTCCGCGTCATCCAGTAAGTCCCTTTTGCAGCAATACTGCTCGGATAAGTTTGTAGAGACGGCTCCTCGCGAAGCACCCTGCCAAAGGCCTAATCGGCGGGCACGAAGATGCGCGAAAGTTAACCACGAAGACGCGACCCTCAAAGAACGGGGGCAGGCGAACGCCAAGAAAACCTATATAAAAGGTCTTCGCGGGCTTCGTTTCTTCGCGGTTCATATCTGGCACACTCAGTGGGGAGACTACCCTATTTCACCGCGCCGAGTAAGCGTGGATACCAATACCATAAAATATCCGCAGCCGGTTTGCCGTGGATCGAGGCAGATTTATCCTGCAAGATAGTGGGGGGATAGTAGCCGCGGCTGACGAAACCTGTGATCCAGGCGCGCGAGTTGACCGCGCTCAACAACGCCTGGTAGATATCTGCCTGGCTTTTCATATCTACACTGAAAGCGGGATTATCCGGCTGGGGCTGGCTGAACGCCGTCCAGGGCAGACAGGCGCCCTTGCCATCCGGCGGACAGGCGCTCGCCGCGCCGTTGACCGAGGGATAGGCCATGGCCAGCACCAGCGGCTTCTGCAACGAATCCTGCAAGGGTTGGAGATCCTTATCCAGCAACCGGCCGGCTTGCGTTTGCATCTCTTCGATCGAGGGGGCGGCCGAATTGCTCAATGGCGCGTACCAGAGCAGGTAGATGCCATCCGTATCCTTTATGAAAGAGGGAGCATTTTGTAATCCGCCGGGATAAGGCAGCGCCCAATATACTGCTCCATGGTAGTGCTCCCGGACCTCAGCGATCATATTGCGCCAGCGTGTATCCGCGTCCGCAGGGAGGGTGGCGCTCCCGCCGGGAAAAGCCGGCGCCAGCCAGTCGCCGCCCAGGATCAGGCACTGGGCACCGGAACGGGTTGCCAGGTCGGCGTAATAGACGGCGAAAGCCTGGTAACGCGCAAACCAGCTATCCCACCAACTGGCGTCGCGCGGCGTGGCGTTCCACCATTCCTCGGCCGAGATCGGGAAATTGGCCGAGGGGAAGAGGGCCACATTCAGGTTGAGGGCGCGCGCCCGGCCGATTGTCTCGTCCGTATCATCCCATAGTGGATCATGGCCCGGTACTGGCGCAAAAACCAACGGCGAGGTTCGGCTATACGTCCACGTCGGCGTTATTACGACCCAATTCGAACCAACCGCCTGTACGTTTTGAAAGGCCTGGGGCATGAGCGCCTGCCAGGTGGGATCGTAATACGCCTGGAGTTCAACGCCGGCCCAGAAACCAGCGGCGCGCGGCGTCACCTGCAAACCGACCAACGAACCCGGCGTTGACGCTTGCAGCCAAGTCCAGCCGCTGACCGTATCCTGTAAATCCTGTGGCGAAAGGCTGGTGGAGACAGGCTGGCCGTGGTGGCCATCCGGCGTGGCGATGTCGTCGGCGCTGCCACACTGGTCATTGCGGCAATAACGATATTCGAACGTGCCCAGCATGTTCAGGGGACTGAAGAGTTTATACACCCAACGGTTATTCCCCAGCGGCCACATCGGGATCGGCTCGGTCCAGCCATAGGGGTTGAACTGCATGGAAACCACATCTGTGACCGGCGTTTCGAGCGGGATGCTGACCTCGAACAGGATCGGCGCGGAGGAGCCAGCCTGCCAGGTCTCGACCACATCCTGGACAATAGCGTTGGCCTGTGGGACGATCAACTGGCGAACGACGAACTCGCCGTTCTGCCGGTGCTCGGCGTTCCAGAACCCATCCCCCATCGTGTATTTGTACCGAATGTCCGCCCCGGCCGGCAGCATGATCGAGAGCGTGAAACGGCCATCCGGCAGCGGTGAAAGAACAGGCATACGCGTGGCGACCAGGCTCAAGCCACCATCCAAGTCTCCGAAGGTGTTGCCCAATTGATAGAGGTTGCCAGCCAGTCGGATCGGCGCGGTCGGGACGGTATCGCGAGGGACGATCACGGTGAAAACCACGTTGACCAGCGCGGCGGGAGCCATCGTGACCTTAACCGGCGTGAACTTACCCGCCACCACCGTCACGCCTTGTTGGAAGGGCCGGTACATCCCATCCAGGGCGTAGGCGACCATATTGTGCGTCCCAGGAGGCAAGCCCTCCAGGGAGAAATTGCCACTCGAATCGGTCAAGGTATGCAAACCACCGGCCGTGACCAGGATGTCGGGGATGGGCGTCCCGTCCGCGGCGTTGACCACCTGCCCGACGACGCGCCCGCTCTGACCTGAGAACGAGCTGTCGCTCCAGCTGGCAACCACATCCTGTACTGTCATCGGCCCGCTGACGTTGGCCATACGGTAGCGCACGGCCCGATCCACAGAGCTATCCTCCAGGATGGGCAGCGCGGTCTGGCGCAGGTAGCGGTATTTCACTACATTGTTTACAGGCAGCGGCAGGGCAAGTGTGTAATGCAGTGTGTCCACCCCCCGCATGGGATAATTGACGGGGTTCAGCGCCAGCCCGGTGATTTCATCCACCACGCTCAGGCAGAGGCTCTCGCCCGGCAGCAGCGGCGCAGGCAGGCTCACTTCGAAAGTCACCTCCGCGTTTGGCTGGGGCGTGGTTGTCGGCGGAAGAGGGAACGGCAGCGTAGGGGTCGGCGGGACGAGGCCGGAGGGTTCAATCAGCGAGAGCGTGCAGCCAGTTAATAACAGCAAGCCCAAGCTCGCCAGGAGGGTCAGTCGAAGAGTTAGATGAGTAACGAGGTGGTTTCTCATGCCCGCTCCTTCAGGTGGCGATGAACTGGGGAAAAGAGGCAGAAATAGTCAAGAGGCTTTCAAATCAGGGCGTTTCCGCCCAATAAAGGCCAGGTGGCTCATGCCGATGCTGAGGAAATACAACAAGATCATCGGCGCCATGACCAGGGTCATATTGACCGGGTCAACGGTTGGCGTAATGGCCGCCGCCAGGACCGCAATCACGATCACCGCGATGCGCCAGTTGTGGGCCAGGAAACGCGGCTTGACAATGCCCATCAGGGTCAGCACATAGATTACGAGTGGAAATTCAAAGGAGACGCCAATCCAGAACATGAGTCCGGTGACGAAATTGATGTACGAGGACGGTCGCGGGATGGTCTGGATACCCATGAAGCTCAACAAAAAAGGCAGTGCCGTGGGGAGCAGGAAAATATAGGAGAACGTTATCCCGCCAGCGAAGAAAATTCCGGCCAGCGGAATGCCCAATAAACCCAGGCGGCGCGCCCTGGCGCTCAACCCCGGCGCGGCGAACAGCCAGACTTCGAATGCAATGTAAGGCAAGGCAATTGCAAAGCCCCCCAGCAGGGCGACGCGCATGAACACGCCCACCGATTCGGTGACGTCAATGGCTTTTAAGGCTTTAATACCGCCGATGGGTTTCGAGAGGAAATCAATGATTTGAGTTGTATAGGTCGCACACAGCAAAATCCCGAGCGCCACTGCGATCACCATCCGGAACAAGTGATTACGGAGCGCCTCGAGGTGACCCAACAGCGCAGACGGTTTTTTGATGGTATCGGCAAAGGCGTCCACGATCGGCCGGTCTTCAGGCTCGAAGGTCAGGAAGGCATAAACCTTCTTGTACAGCCTGACCGGCAGGGAAACAAGCCACCAGATTGCCCGGAAGGGGAAAGATATGACACGCCACAATGCAATCCAGTATTTACGCATAAGATCTCACTGAGATAGATCGCCATCCTTTGCAGGCGGAGCAATCGTATTGGCAGGTTCAGGGGGGTTCTCAGGCGTATTGATGACAGTTTCTAATGGAGTTGTCCAAGCCTCTAACGCTTTCTTGGTTTCCTTAGCCGTCTCAGAAAGCTCCTGGGAGGTCGCCTTCTGCAACTCATCCAGATTGGCCTCGCGCATCAGTTCGTTCGGCAAAGTGCGCAGCTTGCGGGAGGCCTCCGTCACCGTTCTCCAGGTATCGGAACGGACAAGTTGATTCAATCCCTTCCCGATGCTCTTGGCCGTTTTTGACAGATCCTTTGGCCCCAGGATGATCAGCGCGATGAGCAAAATGAAGAGGAGTTCGAGCGGACCGATGCCCAGGAATTCCATTTACCGTTAGCCTTTTTTTATCGTGTGAATTATCTGTGATATTTCATTCTGATGGTCTACCAGGCTGCCAAGCACGCCGTTGACAAAGCGCGAAGTGCTGTCCGAGCCATACTGCTTCGCCAGCTCGACCGCTTCGTTGATGGCAACCTTGACCGGCGTTTCCTTCTGCACAGCAAACTCCCAGGCAGCCATGCGCAGGATGTTCCGGTCAATGATGGCAACCTGATCGAGCGGCCACTCGGGCGCATATTTGGTCAAGATGCTGTCCAATTGTTCGCGGATGGGGAGAACGCCAAAGACGATCTGGCGGGCAAACTCCCCCAGTTCCTCGCTGAGAGGCTCATCCTCCAAGCGTTCCTTCAACACCTCCGCTGGAGAATGGCCGGCTAGATCAATTTCGTAAAGTACCTGCAGGGCCAAACCGCGTGCCCTGGTGCGTGCTTTCATAGCGTATCAGCCCTCATTGGCCGGGTATTCGATATCCTCGATATGGATGTTGACGTGACCGACTTCGAGGGCGGTCATTTCGGTGATGGCGCGCGCCACCTGAAGCTGGACATTCCGGCTAACCTCGCGGATATTGACGTTATTATTCAGCACCAGAAAAACGTCTACGAACACGTTGTCGTCTTCGATCTCTATCCGCACCCCTTCCTGGCCGCGTCCAAACAAGCGGTTGACGCCGCCGCGAACGGGCGCCAAGCCATTGACGCCCTCCACTTCCAGGGATGCCATGCGGGCGATGGTCAAGATAACGTCAGAAGTAAGTGTAGTTTTACCGCCAGGATGATAATCAGTCATCGAAGTCTCCTTGTCTACATCATCGCCATACCGCCATTAATACCCAGGATCTGGCCGGTAATATAAGCTGCCTGGTCGGAGGCCAGGAAGGCGACGGCATAGGCGATCTCTTCCGGCTGGCCTTTGCGTCCCATGGGGATCATGTGCATAACCGCCTCGCGCATACCTTCCGAAACGCTGGCCCAGATATCGGTCTCGATAAAACCGGCGGCAATGCCGTTGACGGTGATATTGCGGGCTGCCACCTCGCGCGCCAGCGCCTTGGTGAAGCCAATCTGCCCGGCCTTGGAGGCCGAGTAATTGGTCTGACCGGCGTTGCCCATCTGCCCGGCGACGGAGGTGATGTTGATGATGCGCCCGTAACGGTTGCGCATCATGTGCTTGACGGCGACCTTGGAGCAATTGAAGGTGCTTTTCAGGTTAGTCCTCAGGACGGTATCCCAATCTTCCTCGGACATCATCATGATGAGCATATCGCGGGTGATGCCGGCGTTGTTGACCAAAATATCAATCTTGCCGAAGGTCTCCGCGGCAAAGGCGATCAGCTTCTGCGCTTGTTGGAAATCGGACACGTCCGCCTGGAAGGCCGCAGCCCGGCCGCTACCATCCAGGATGGCATTAACCACGTCTTCGGCGTTTTCCGCGGACTTCAGATAATTGACCACCACGGCCGCGCCTTGCCGGGCCAGTTCGAGCGCAATGGCCCGCCCAATGCCGCGCGAAGCGCCAGTTACCACCGCGATTTTGCCTTGCAGCATCAACGATCCCGGCATTTTTCTACTCCTTGAAAAGGTAAAATGGTAGCTGCAATTAAGCTAACATTATACACCACGCAGAGGCGGGCATCCTTGCCCTTTCGCATGACATAACTCGGCTTCCGGCCGAAACTAAAAGGATTCACCGCGAAGATGCGAAGGTCGCGAAGTTTTATAAGCCTTCGTGAAGGTTAATCTTCCTTCGTGCTCTTCGTTCCTTCGCGGTTCCAAAAAGATTTGCGCGGTAATACTATAACACCTCATTTCGATTTTGGCCTCAACCCCAATCCCAACGCCAGGCCTCCAGCCAATGCAATCACGCCCACCGCCAGGAAGGTATCTTGCCAGAAGCGCACCGGGAAGAGCCGGATGAGGGTGTCAGAATACAAAAACAGCCACGAATCACCCTCGAAGAACAGGCTGTGGAATTCGGTAAGGAATTGCCAGAAACTGGTCGCAGCAAAGACAGCAATCACCGCGACCAACACGACCGTCAGCCAGCCGCCCTGCCACAAGCCGCGACGGTAAGCCTGCCACCAACTCCCCCACTGCGCCCAAATCCCCAGGCCCAAAACGACGAACCAGACGCCGTAGCCAATTTTGAGCACCGGCTGCACCACGTTTTTGACATCCTGCATGTGATTCAACTCGCGACTATTGTAGAGAGGCGAGCCATCGGGAAAGTTCAGACCGCCCAGGAAGTTTATGTCGGCATCATTGACGAGGTACTGGCGCGCGATCTGTGACCACTGCAGGCGATCCTGGAGGCTGAACCCGTAGCTATCCGACGGAAAGCCGGGCGTGTGGTATTCAATCTGCAAGAATACCGGTTCCAGCAAGAGACGCAGGCCGAGGAAGACCAGGGCAATGGGTATGAGGAGGGTGATGAGCCAGGAGAAGATTTGGTAGAGGGTTTTCATGTTTTCCTTCTCCTTACTGTAAGGCATCTATCTCGCTATGCAGCACGAAATTCAGGATCATATTGTTCGTGATCCACTCGATGGGCGCCAGGTCGTCAGTGAAGACCGTCGTATGCTGCGGCGCGGGCTGGAGGTTTGCCCAGGCCAGGGAAATGGATTCCAGCAGGAGCGGAGGCGAGTCCGCGCGCATAGCCAGGGCTTGCAGGTTGCGATCCAGGTCCGCAGCGTCTGTCGGCTGGAGCGTGGCGTAGAGCATCGAGTTGAACGTGCCGGGGATGTCCATCACGTAAATCGAGGGGAAGATCGTCGCGATGGTGGTCGCCAGACCGTCAATCAGCCGCCGGTCGCCAGGTGCGCGCCCAACGTTGATGACCAGCACGCCTTGCCCGGTCAGGTGATTGGCAGCGATCTGGAAGAACTCCTGCGTGGTCATGTGCCAGGGGATATAGGGCGGGCGGTAGGCGTCCACGCCGATCAAATCGTATTTATTGTGGCTGTTCGCCAAGCCCCAGCGCCCGTCTTGCACGATTACGTTCAGATTGGGCAGATTCATCTCAAAATACTCACGGCCAACTTCGACAATCGCTGGGTCAATCTCGAAGCCGTCAATGACCACGTTCGGAAAGACGGCTGCCGCCTGGCGTGCGGTTGTGCCAGCGGCCAGGCCGAGGATCGCGATCCGGCGCATGTCCGCAGGCGCACGGTCCGGATAGAAGAACGGCCCGACCAGGAACTGCTGCCACGGCCCACCGTAGTCAAGTGTATCTGGATTGTAGACCGAGTGGATACCCTGACCCTCGTTCAAACGCAGGTAACGATAGCCGTCCACTTCCAGCACTTGAATGTAGTTATAGGCCGATTCGGTCTCGAAGATCTGGCCGGACGTTTTCTTGATGCCGCCGCGCCCGCCCGGGAGGGCGACACCGGCCAGCAGTACAACCATCAGAAGGTAAGCCAGCACCGCTTTGCGCCCGCCGCTCAGACCCAGGCCGGCCAGCGCCACGCACAGCAGGGCAACGCTGAAGACCAGGAAGGTTTTAGTGGTGCCGATGGTCGGGATCAGCACCAGTACGGACAGGTACGTCCCGACGAACGAACCGAGCGTGGAAATGGCGTAAACATTGCCGGATACGTTGCCGGCGCGTTGCGCGTCCTCCAGGCTCATGCGGATGGCAAAGGGCGAGATCATCCCCAGCAGCGTCACCGGGACGCTGAACAGGATCAGCACGGCCACGAAAGAACCGAGCAGGATGCCCACCTGCAACCCGTCGAAAGCGGTTGCGGCGGCTCGCAGGACAGGTTGGGCTACATACGGCACGACGCCAAGCGTAAAAGCGCCCCAAGCAAGAATCTGGTACATCGTTTTGGGATGTGGCGATCGGTCCGCCCAGCGGCCGCCGAGGAAGTATCCCGCCGTAAGGTAGATGAGGATGAGGCCGATGATGGCGGCCCAGACCAGGTTGCTCGTCCCGAAGACGTTGCCCAAGAGGCGCGAGGCGCCAAATTCAGCGGCCAGCGAGGTCATGCCGGAGACGAAGACGGTGAAATAGAGGTAGCGGCGCATGGGTTCTCTTTCTATGAATTTGAGTGATTATACCGTCAGATAGGGAATGAGCCAGAAATAATCACCACACTTTGTCTGAAAATGTGCCATAATAGTAGCCTTGGCTACTATAATAACGACAATGAAAATCGTTGCCCTGGCTGGCGGCGTCGGCGGCGCGAAACTGGCCGACGGACTCGCCCAAATCCTGCCTCCCGAAGGCCTGACCATCGTCGTCAATACCGGCGACGATTTCGAGCACCTTGGCCTGACCATCTGCCCGGACCTGGATACGGTCTGCTACACGTTGGCGGGACTGGCTAACCCCGAAACCGGCTGGGGCCGCGCTGACGAAACTTTCCACGCTCTGGACAATATCGAAAAACTCGGCGACGAAACCTGGTTCCGCCTGGGAGATAAAGACCTCGCCACCCACATCGAACGGACATGTCGTCTGCGCGAAGGGAAAACGCTCAGCCAGATCACGAGTGACTTCTGCCGCGCCTGGGGCGTGCGGCACACTGTTCTGCCAATGACAGATGACCGCGTGGCAACCATCGTGGATACCATCGAATACGGAGAGTTGCCATTTCAGGAATACTTCGTCCACAGGCGCTGCGAGCCGCGCGTGAAAGGATTTCGTTTCCAGGGCATCGAGTCCGCCCGGCCCGCGCCTGGCGCGCTGGAAGCCATCGAAAAGGCAGACGCAATTATCATCTGCCCATCCAACCCCTGGGTCAGCATTGATCCCATTCTTGCCGTCCTCAAGCCATCAGCCATCTGCCATCTGCCATCAGCCACAGTCGCCGTCAGTCCCATCATCGGCGGGCAGACGGTCAAAGGGCCAGCAGCAAAAATGTTCGCCGAACTCGGCATCCAGCCTTCGGCGCTGGCCGTTGCCCGGCATTACGACTCGCAGTTGTCCCACTTCGTCCTCGATAAAGTTGACCAAATGCATGCTGCCGAAGTTGAAAATATGGGCATCAAAACGCTGATCACAAACACGATCATGAGAACGCCCGAAGACCGCCGCAGATTGGCCCAAGATGTGCTAAACTTTATTCAAACATTATGACCATCTGGGCCATCGTCCCCGTAAAACCACTGCGGCGCGGCAAATCACGCCTGGCCGGTATGCTGACGGAAGATCAGCGCACCCAATTGAACCGTTACCTGCTCGAGCATACCCTGACGACACTCAACAAAGTTTCAGAAATCGAACATACCCTGGTGGTCAGCCGCGACCCTGCTGCGCTGGCTCTGACGCGTGACATGGGTGGGCGAACCGTTTTGGAGGACGGCGCGCCGCAGTTCAACACCGCCATCAAGCGCGCCACGATTGTGGCAAAGGCGCACGGCGCGCACGCCGTGCTGATCCTGCCCGCCGATATCCCATTGATCACCCCCGCAGACGTGCGCGGCCTGCTCAAACGCGGCAAAAAACCGCCGGTGGTCGTCATCGCCCCAGACCGGCGGCTGGATGGCACCAACGGGCTGTTCATCAACCCCGCCGGCCTGATCGAGTACGGCTACGGGCCAGGCTCGTTCCAGCGTCACAGCGAACGGGCGACAGAGGCCGGAGCAAAACTGGAAGTGGTCAATTCCGACCGGCTGGCTCTTGACCTGGACCTGCCAGAAGATTTAGAGTTGCTCGGCGGCCTGAAAAAACTCAACTTATAGAGGTGTGATATGGATAATAATAGAAGTTCTGAATCGCTTTTCATGACCAAACATCAACTTCAGGCAGAATTACTGCGCTGCGAGTATTGCGAGGAGAAGCCATGCAAGGCAGCCTGCCCTGCGAATTGCTCGCCATTCGACTTCATCATGGCCGCCCGCGTGGGAAATCCCTCGGATTTCAAGCGCTCTGCCGGTGAAATCATGCGCAGCAACCCGCTTGGCGGCGTTTGCGGCATGGTCTGCCCAGACAAGTTTTGTATGGCAGCCTGTACACACAAGAAATTCGATGGGGCGATCAATATCCCTCTGATCCAGGCGACCGTCGTTGAAATGGCAAAACGCTTGGGGGGAATCCCCAAACTGACCCTACCCGCCCCAAATGGGATGAAAGTCGCAGTAGTGGGCGGCGGCCCGGCCGGACTTGGAGCTGCTGCTGCACTGGCGCAGATGGGCTACGCGGTTGACGTTTTCGAGAGCTGCGACCAACTCGGCGGCATGATGAACCTGATCCCAGACCAGCATCTCGACAAGAAAGTGGTCGAGACCGATATTGATTTTCTCCTTTCACTGGGTGAGATCAAGGTAAAGACCAGAACGAAGATCGAGGATCCCAAGAGTCTGCTGACGCAGGGCTACAACGCCGCATGTGTGGCCGCCGGTCTTTGGAAACCGATCCCGCTTGGCGTCGAGAACGAAGATCTGGCGATCAAAATGGTTGACCTGCTCTCCAGGCGAGAGGCCTACAGCTTCGATGGGCGCGTGGCCGTGATTGGCGGAGGCGCGACCGCCATGGACTGCGCAATCACTGCAAAAGAACGAGGCGCCCGGCACGTCGAGCTATTCATGCTCGAAAAGCTTTCCGAGATGCCGCTGGCTGCCAAAGAACGACAGGAATTGGTTGATCGTGACATCGAGGTCAATGGGCGAATCCGCCTCAGCCGGATCCGAAAAGACGGAAAGGGTATTTCGGGGATCGAGACGATCAAGGTTCAACTTCCCGAAGACCAGCCTTTCAGCCCTGCCAACGTGCGCGATGTCATCGGGACCGAGTGTGCGAGAAACGACATCAACACAGTCGTCATCGCAATTGGGATGCGCTCCACGTTGCCGCGCGAACAAGTCGAGGGCGTCTTCTACGCTGGCGACATGCTCACTGGCCCGTCCACTGTGGTCGAAGCCGCTGCCTCCGGCAAGAATGCAGCCCTTGAGATTGACGCCTATCTGAAGGGCCAGCCTAAACCTTTGATCGAGAAGGTGACCAAATCAACCTACGCCCTGCCCGGCTATAACCCTGTGCCTGTATCCCTGGCGACCGAGTTCTTCGGACGCCCGATCCGCTCGCCCTACCTGCTCTCGGCCTCGCCGGTCACGGATGGGTTGGAGCAGATGACAAAAGCCTACGAAGCTGGTTGGGCAGGCGCCATCATGAAGACTTCATTCGACAACTTGCCAATCCACATCCCGTCCGAGTACATGTTCACCTTCAGCCCTTACACTTACGCCAACGCGGACAACGTGTCCGGACACCCGCTCGAGCGTGTCTGCCGCGAGGTGGAACAGTTGGTCAAGCAGTGGCCCGACCGGTTGACCATGGCGTCCACGGGCGGCCCGGTGACGGGTCACGACGAGAGCGACACGGCCGGCTGGCAGTCAAATACGAAAAAGCTCGAAGCGGCTGGCGCGATGGGTATCGAGTACTCGTTGTCCTGTCCGCAGGGTGGCGACGGCACCGAAGGTGACATCGTCTCCCAGAATGCGGCTCTCACGGCCAAGATCATCGGCTGGATCATGGAGGTCGGGAACCCTGACATCCCAAAGCTGTTCAAATTGACAGCCGCCGTGACCTCCATCATCCCGATCCTGCGGGCGATACGGCAGGTGCTCGCAAAGTATCCCGGCAGGAAAGCCGGGGTTACGCTGGCAAACTCCTTCCCCACCCTGGCTTTCCGTCCAGCCTCGGACAACCGCAAATGGGACGAGGGCGTTATCGTGGGCATGAGCGGCGAAGGGGTCACGCCTATTTCGTACTTATCATTGGCGCAGGCCGTGCCAGAAGGAATAGAAATCTCAGGCAACGCTGGCCCGATGAACTACAAAGCCGCCATGGATTTCCTGGCGCTGGGCGTCAAAACCGTCCAGTTCTGCACGATTGCCATGAAACACGGCGTTGGGATCATCGAGGAGCTTGCATCAGGCACTGCGTTTCTTATGCAGGAGCGCGGCATCCAATCTGTGCGCGAATTGATTGGGATTGCCCAACCGCATCCAATCGTTGACTTCATGGCGCTCTCGCCGGTCAAGAAGGTTTCGGACGCCAGCCACGAATTGTGCGTCTCGTGCGGAAACTGCGCCCGGTGCCCCTACCTGGCGATCGCACTAGACGATAAGCGCCTGCCGTCGACAGACCCGGCCAAGTGCATCGGCTGTTCGATCTGCGCACAGAAGTGCTTTGTCGGCGCTATCACCATGCGCGTGCGCACGCTGGAAGAGTTGACTGCACTGAAAGAACATTAGCAACCTTTCTCTCCGCCGCCGTCCCCGGCGGCGTCCCCTTCAGGGATGCTTCGCGAAGGACGCCGCCTTGAGCTTTTTTTCGAGACAGGAGATCTATGACTACTTGCTTTGAAAATGGGATTGTCGTCACCCTTGGGCAAAACAACCGCGTCCTATGGAACGTGACGGTCGTCACCGATGGTGAACTGATTACAGCAGTTGGTGATTCTGCCAAAATGAAGGAACGTTTTCCCAAAGCCGAAGTAATTGACTGCGCAGGGAAAATCATTTTGCCCGGCTTTATCTGCACCCACCACCACTTTTATTCCACCATGGCGCGCGGCATGGCCATTCCGGGTGAACCAGCCTCCAACTTCGTCGAAATCCTCGAACGGCTATGGTGGAAAGTAGATAAAGCCCTCTCCGCAGAAGATATCACCCTTTCGGTTCAGGTGCCTCTCATCGAATGTATCCGCAACGGCACGACCACCGTCATTGACCATCATGCCTCCCCATCCATGCGGGATGGCTCGCTTGACTTGATCGAAGAGGCTGTCCGCCAGGCCGGGATCCGCGCCTCGCTCTGTTACGAGGTGTCGGATCGCAATGTACCGGGCGGTGGGATCGCCGAAAACGAGCGCTTCATCAAAAAAGTCGGTAAAGGCGATGGACAGATCGCGGCCATGATGGGGCTGCACGCCTCCTTCACGGTTTCTGATGAGACGGTCGAGAAGTGTGTCGGAATCGCCAGGGATGCCGGCGTGGGCTGCCACGTCCACGTGGCCGAGGATTTGGCGGATCGAACCGACTCGCTGGCAAAGTACGGAGTGCCAACCGTGGAACGGTTGCACAGGCTGAACGTCACCGGCGAGAAATCAATCTTTGTGCATTGCGTCCACATTGATGAGGCCGAGATGGACATCCTCGCCGGTACGAAGACGAGCGTCGTCCACAACCCCGAATCGAACATGAACAATGCCGTCGGTGTCACCAAGCTGCTACAATTACTGGCGAAGGGCGTACTGGTCGGCTTAGGAACTGACGGGATGTCCTCGGACATGCTCGCCCAGATGCGCTGCGCCTATCTGCTGCACCGGCTCGACAACCGGGATCCGCGCGTGGCCTTCGTCGAAGCGCCGCGGTTGCTGTTACAGAACAACGCCGAGATTTGCGAGCGGCAGTTCGGCCTACGCCTGGGCGAGATCGCCGAGGGACGCCCTGCCGACCTCGCCATCCTTGATTATCTGCCTCCAACGCCGCTCAACGAGGCCAACTTCCTCGGCCATCTCATCTTTGGACTGGTGGACTCAACGGTTGATACCACGGTCTGCAAAGGCAAAATCCTGATGAAGAACAAGAAGGTGCTTTCCCTTGACGAAGAGCGCATCGCGGCCCGTTCGCGGGAACTCGCGCCACGCATGTGGAAACGATTGTAAGGAACTTTCGCCCAGGCTTGACAGGGCAAGAATAAGTATTATGATTTTCGACTTGTGTCTAATTGCCAGGAGTATGTGTGATGCCCGATCCTTTGACTTCTACCGTGAACGCTTCATCGCCGGGTAATCACGGCGATGAATTGCGTCGGGAATACGAGCGCCGCCAGGCGCTATTCGAGGCGCAACCCGCCATCGTGCAACGCTTTCTCGAAGCCCAGGGCCGCCAACTGGCAGATGCTTTCATCGAACACGCTCCCAGCGTCCGCTTTATGCTGCCAGACCGCGTCGTGTGTGACGCCAGCCGCAAGGGGGATGCCGCGCCAGTGGCGGTTCCGCACGAAACGCGCTCGCAGGCTGCCGGTTCGTTACGTGACCGCCTGTCCCGCCGCGACGTTCACGATACCCTCCGCCAGCGACTGTCTGAACTGGAACAACACCCGGACGCCGCCATATCAGCCAGCGCCAGATTGATCCGCCATGTGACCGCCACTCACATGGTACACAATATGCTGCCATCTGGCCGCTCGGTGACTTACGCAGCCGCCGAAGGGGAAGAGATCCCCACCATACCGGTCAGCACGGGGTTAGAACCGGAATCAGCGATCACGGCCAAGACCGATGCCATCGTCGAGGAAGGCCAGGCAGAAGCTGGGCGGGGTGACTTGCTCGTTCCCTATGTCCCAGCGGCGCGGCGCTTCTATCTGCCGCAGTGGGTCGCTTTCGACGATCAGGACAACATCCTGGTCAGCTCGATACGTATAGCCCAGGCGCACATTGCCTCCATGCAGCGCTTTCTGTACGTTATCCACGCGGCCCATTCGCTGGCTCCCTACATATTGGAAGACGAAGAATACCTGAGTAAGCGGTATGGAATGCTCGGCCAGTTGATCAATCAAGGGCGGGCGCTGGCGCGCTACCAGACCCAGGAGATCGTCCAGGCCATCAAACAGCGCGCGGCGGAGCAAAGCCTCAACCGCGGCCTGAGCCTGGATCTGCCCTATTTCGATGATCAGTCCCTGGAGATAAAGATACATCACTTTGTAATCATCCCGGCCGGGCGGATCATGTTTGTACCCGCCTTCGTGGTACGTGCAGCCATCGAAGAGCAGGCCAAAGTTGCTCAGGATACCCGCTTCAGCCAATCCACGCGCAAGCATTTGCTGGCTGAACTCCAGATGTTGGGAAACGCGTTTGAGTCTTCCAACGAGTAAGTTCTCTCTTTCCAACAGATATCTATGTTGTTCTCCATCGGTTTACTCATCGTATTTTTCTTTCTCGCCTTCAAGTCTGCTCCGCGCGAGAAAAAAGAAGACGCACTTATTCATGGCGCCGGGCAAGTTGGCTTTCTGGCTGCATTAGCCCTTTTCGGTGTAGACTACTTCACTTCATACTATTACGCAACCGGCGAAATGATGAGCTCTCTGCACCCTTATGGGCTGCAAAAATTTGCCTACATTGCCGTGATTGTGATCGCGCTGGCGAACTTCGTGTTTGGAGCGCTTTACATGTATTCGCTGGGCGTTTTCAACGAGGGCGGCGGGTCATTCACGGCAGCCATGCGGTATTTAGGCCCATCACTCAGCCTTATTGTGGCCGTGGTTTTGATCCAGGATTATGTTTTCACGATTGTCGTTTCCACCCTTTCCGGCGTAGAACAAATCCTTTCGATTGCCCAACTGGCCGACACGCTGTGGATTTGGCGCTTCCTCATTGGGGCCGTACTCGCCGCTGGCACCTGGTGGTTGACCATCCGCGGGCGCGGCGAATCGGCGCAGGTAGTTTTTATCATGCTGGCGATCTTCGCCATGCTAACCATCGCCATGGCAATCGGTTTGTTCATTGCAAAAGGCAAAGGAATTGGGGTAATTCCGTATGCCGAACCGATCGAGCAAGCCAATATCTGGCAAGCAATGTATCACATGCTAACGGCATCCATGAAGGGCCTGGTCGCCCTAAGCGGATTAGAGGCCATGTCCAACGGCATCCAGTTCATCATCCAAGAAGACATGCCGGCGGTGGCCTGGGGCAAGGAGCGCCTGCCACGCCTGGGCTGGCTATGGAACTTCTACGGCGGGAAATCAGGCATCGGCCGCCTCGTGCAGACCTCTTTCCTGTTCTATGGCGGCCTCACGACCGCGTTCCTGGCTTATTTTTCCTTCCATTTCAACGCGTTTAACAGCATCCAGGGCCGCTCGCTGGTAGGCAATCTGGCTTTTATCGGTTTTAACCAAATTCCCGGTGGCACTATTCTATATTGGTCCTATCAAATCCTGGCCGTGGCTCTGCTATCAGCTGCTTCAATGACTGCTTATCAGGACTTACAGGCGATGGCCTGGCGCAACGTGGCCATCGGCGAAATTCCAGAAGTAGTCGTTTATCGTAATCCCAAAGGGACATTTACGCGTCCCGTTACTGCCGCAGCCATTGCAGCCATCCTGGTTCAATTCCTGGTTCGCGGAGAGACCAGCCTTGCCGTTCCCTATTATGGTGTAGGCGTGTTCATGCCCATCATGGCAATGGGATTGGCCATCCGCCAGCATATTCTGAAGACGGCCAAAGGCCGCGCCCGAACCTGGGGCGCTTTCGGAGCCGGAGTCTCCGCGCTGTTGGCAGGGATCGTATTCGTCGGCCAGGTTGTCGGGAAGTGGACCGAAGGCGGCTGGGTGGTGTTGATCTCGCTCACCATCCTCATACTAACCGCTCACGCCATCTTGATCTCCCCTATCGGATACCGAACCCCTCAAGATATTCACCGCATCATCCGCGAAAAATCCCGCATCCAGGGGCAGATGGGGAATATCGTGGAGTGGCAGTCTCTAAGGGTTCAGGAATATCGCTACCGTCTGATCATCGCTGTCGCCCGTTTCTGGGAACTCTTCGGCGTGCGCCGTCCGATGCGTTTCGAACCACCCGTCGCAGCCGGTGAATTCGAGGAAGCTCTCAATCACACTTCGGATTCATTCCTGGATCAGTACCTCGAAAGTCGTCCCCGCAAGCGGCTGAAGCTGGGCGGCGCGCCAAAAGAGACCGCCCCCGGCGATAAAGAAGGAAAGGAAGACGGATAGACAGCGGGAGACGAGCGGCGGGCGTTCGTCTCCCGAATTAATTAAATGCCATGAGCTCGACACCCATCTACGGCTTGCGCGTCCCGGAATTATACCAATCCCTGGAGACATCCCCAAAAGGCCTGTCAACCGAGGAGGCCGAGGCGCGCCGGTCGTTATATGGGCATAACGTCCTTTCTGAACCATCCCGTTCGCCTCTGTGGCGAAAATACATCTCGCAAGTACGTCACCCCTTCGTCGTTCTGCTGCTGCTGGCGGGCGCCATCGCCCTCTGGCAGCGCGAGCTTACCCTCGCAATGGTCATCTGGGGGCTGTCCATTCTCAACAGCCTGTTCTCGTTTTTCCGTGAGTATCGCGCTGAAAAAGCGACAGAAAAGCTGCGCGAACTCCTGCCTTCGTATGCCCACGTCATCCGGGATGGGCAGGAAGTGCACGTTCCAGCCAGCGAGGTCGTTCCCGGCGATGTGCTCGTCCTGGCAGAAGGCGATAACATCCCGGCGGATGCGCGAGTCGTGGAGGAATACGGGCTGAGGGTCAACAACGCCGCGCTGACCGGCGAAGCCGTCGCCGCAAGGAAAACGGCCGATGCCTCGCCGATTGGAGGCATCAGCGAGGTCGAGCGTCCCAACCTGATCTTCGCCGGCACCTCGGTCGTCTCCGGGACGGGGCGGGCAGTCGTCCACGCCACCGGCATGTTGACCCAGTTCGGGCGCATCGCTCACCTGACCCAGACCATCCGGGAAGAGCCGTCGCAATTTCAAAAGGAACTGGACCGGCTCAGCAAAATCTTGATGTGGATCGCCCTGGGCATCGGCGCGCTGGTCTGGCTCGTTACCACGCAAAATCCAGACGCCCGGCTTCTCATCGAAAAGCCGCTGCTGCTTGCCCTGGGCATCATCGTCGCCGTGACGCCCGAAGGCCTGCCAGCCACGCTCACCCTTTCCCTGGCCATGGCTGTCCAGCGGCTGGTGGCGCGCGGCGTATTGGCCAAACGGCTGAACGTGATCGAAACGCTGGGGAACGTTTCGATCATTTGCACCGACAAAAGCGGCACGCTGACCCAGAACCAGATGACCGTGCGCGAGGTCTGGGTGGCGCGCCGCAGACTTTCGGTGACCGGGGCCGGCTACGAGCCAAAGGGCATCTTCGTCCCCGCTCCAGCAAATTTCGACCAGGAACAAGACCTTCGCTCGCTTCTCGAGGTGGCAATTTCCTGCAATAACGCCCGCATTAACCCACCCTCCCCCAACCATCCAACCTGGACCAGCCTGGGCGACCAGACGGAAGCTGCCCTCAAAGTGGCGGCGATGAAATTCAAAGTTGACGAAACCAGGATGGAAATGCGTTACCCTCGCGTCCACGAAATCCCCTTCGATGCACGCCGAAAGCGGATGACCACCATCCACCGCGAAAAAGGTGGGGAACTGGCGTTCGTCAAGGGCGCGCCGCGCGAAATCTTGCAACTCTGCACACACATCCAGATCAACGGTGAGATCGTCCCGCTGGACGAACCCCTGCGCAGCGAGATCATCGCAGCCAACGATGACTACGCCCACCGGGCGTTACGCGTGCTGGCTCTGGCCCGCCGCGACCTTCCTCCCAGGCCAGGCGCATATACGCCCGAAAGTATAGAAAAAGAACTGACCTTCCTGGGACTGGCAGCCATGATGGATCCACCCCGTCCGGAGGTCGAGCGGGCAGTGGAGATGTGCCGCCATGCCGGTATCCGCCTCATCATGATTACCGGCGACTACGGTCTGACCGCCGAGTCAATGGCGCGCCGCGTCGGGATGATTGCCACGCCCAACCCGCTCATCCTCACCGGCGCGGAACTGGATGATATGAGCGACGCCGCCCTTCAGCAAACGCTCGAAAAAGAAGTCATCTTTGCCCGGATGGCTCCCGATCACAAGCTGAGACTGGTGGCCGCCTTCCAGGCGCGCGGCGACGTGGTAGCTGTAACCGGGGATGGGGTCAACGACGCGCCGGCTCTGCGCAAAGCTGACGTGGGCATCGCCATGGGCATCGTTGGTACGGATGTCGCCAAGGAAGCCGCGGATGTGATCCTGACCAAAGATAATTTCGGCGCCATCGTCGCAGCTATCGAAGAGGGGCGCGCCATTTACGATAACATCCGCAAATTCATCACCTACATTTTCTCCAGCAATATACCGGAAGTGTTACCCTTCCTGGCGACCGCTGCGTTCGGCATCCCGGCCGCCCTCAACGTCAAACAAATCCTGGCGATTGATATGGGCACCGACATCTTTCCGGCGCTCGCCCTGGGCATGGAAAAACCTGAACCCGGCGTGATGCTCCAGCCGCCCCGAAAACATCACCAGCCGCTGCTGGACGCTCGCCTGCTCAGGCGCGCTTTCCTCTGGCTTGGCATGATCGAAGCCGGGTTGTGCTACCTTGGATTCATTGCGGTATATTTATTCTCCGGTAATGCCACCCTGCTGAATATACCCTTCCTGGCTCAATTCGACTGGCCGCTCCTGCTGCCCTTCGTCACGCCCTATAACCTCATCCTGGTTTCACAGACCGTCTTCCATGCCGGTGTGGTGACCGCACAAGTCGGCAATGCCTTTGCCTGCCGCACGTTCAAAGCCCGCAACGCGCAAATGGGTTGGGGGAGCAACCATTGGCTGCTGCTGGGAATCGTCATAGAATTAATAGGCATTGCAGCCCTGATCTATGTGCCGCCACTGGCAGCAGCCTTCGAACATGTTGCCTTCCCTGTCCAGTATTGGGGCATCCTGCTCTTATACGCGCCCGCGCTCTATACTCTGGAATGGCTGCGTAAAGCAGTGAACCGTCAAATCGAGAACATACGAGAAGGTCATTTTGCTGATCATTCAGAAAGGAGATAACAGACGATGAAAGTCATCATCATGGGTTGTGGTCGAGTCGGCTCCCAGGTAAGCATGTTGATGTCTGAAGCTGGGCATGAAGTGGTGGTCATTGACCACGACGCCAACGCCAGCCGCCGGCTCGCGCCAAATTTCAAAGGCCGGATGGTCAAGGGACTTGGATTCGACAAGAACGTCTTGATCGAGGCCGGCATCCAGCAAGCGGACGCCTTTGTGGCTGCCAGTTCATCGGATAACGCCAATATCGTTGCTGCACGCATCGCCCGCAATATATTCCACGTGCCGCGCGTGGTCACCCGCCTCTACGACCCGATGCGAGCGGAGATCTACGAACGCCTGGGGCTGACAACCATCTCATCCACTGCCTGGGGCGCGAAACGGATCTGCCAGGTGCTTTCACACACAGACCTGGATGTCTTGAGCACCTTCGGTCGCGGCGAGGTTTCCATCGTTGAACTGGAAGTTCCCCCACAACTCGCTGGCCGCAGCGTTGCACAGTTGACCGTTCCGGGTGAAGTAAGCGTCATTTCCATCTCGCGGGATGACAAGGCGTTCATTCCGGTCACAGGAACGGAGTTTCACAAGGGTGATTTGATCCACCTATCCGTGTTGACGACCGCGATGGATCGGCTGGAAGAATTGCTCGGATTGGAGAGGAGGTAGCCATGTTCGTCATCATTGTCGGTGGCGGGAATACTGGCTCGTATCTGGCAAAAATACTCCTGGACGGAGGCCATACAGTCAAGGTCATCGAGGAGCGTTCAGCGATCCTCGAAAAACTCATGACCGAGCTGCCGTCTGAAGCCGTCATTCCCGGCGATGGCAGCTCACCGGTCACACTGGAGAAAGCCGGTGTACTGTCCGCCCACGTCCTGGCGGCTGTGACCGGACTGGACGAAACGAACCTGGTCATCACCTCGCTGGCGCGCTTCGAGTTCAACGTCCCGCGCGTCATCGCCCGCGTCAACAATCCTAAAAATGCCTGGCTGTTCAAGCACGAAATGGGCGTGGATGTGGCCTTGAACCAGGCGGAAATCTTTGCCCGCCTGATCGCCGAGGAAATGTCCCTGGGCGATATGATGACCCTGCTCAAGCTGCGCCGCGGGGAGTACTCGCTGGTCGAAGAAAAAGTGCACCCGCTGGCCGCCGCCGTGAACCAGAACTTGAGCGCTCTGCAGTTGCCAAGTGAGTGCGTTATCACTGCCATCATCCGTAAAAACCAGCTCCTCATCCCACATGGCGACACGGTTTTACAGCCCGCTGACGAAGTGCTGGCGCTCGTCCATACCTCGCAACTAGCGCAACTAGCCACCCTGCTTGGGCCGAAGGAACCCATCCTCCGCGCATGAACAAACAACCCAACTCGCGCAAATGCTTCGTGTGCGGCATCGAAAATCCCGTTGGACTGCACCTGAAGTTCTACGAAACCTACCCTGGTGAAATAACGGCGGACTATACCGCCCCCGAGCATTTCCAGGGCTATCCCGGCGTCCTGCATGGCGGCATCGTCGCCGCCATCCTGGACGAGGCGGCCGGCCGCGCCCTGATGGGCGACCCAGCGGCTCCGCGCTTCATGTTCACCGGCAAACTGGAAGTGAGATACCGCAAGAACGTGCCCGTCGGCCAACTGCTGAAAGTGGTCGGCCGCGCCGGTCGCGACAAGGGACATGCCGCTGAAGCCACCTCTGCCATCTATAGCCAGGATGGGACTTTGTTGGCCGAAGCCAATGCGCTCCTGATGAACCTGCCTGAATCACCCGATCCAAGTATCCTGGAAAAGCTGGGCTGGAAAGTGTACCCTGATTAGTCTTACTGGTCTGATTGATCTTATTGGTCTAATTCGTCTTGCCTGATGAATCAGTCGCGATGCCCGGCGTCTTGTTATAATAGAGGCATGGCGACCATCAAACGGTTCGAGGACATTCACGCCTGGCAAACGGCTCGAGAATTGACCAACCTCGTTTATCAATTCACGTCAGTGGGAGAGTTCGGGCGCGATTTTGCACTGCGCGACCAGATACGGCGTTCGGCAAATTCAGTCATGCTCAACATCGCCGAAGGGTTAGACTCCGGCTCTGACTCCGAATTCGTACGATTCCTTGGTTACGCCCGCCGTTCAGCATCAGAAACACAATCTGCTTTATTAACTGCCCTCGACCAGAACTACATCACCAAACAGCAATTTAGCATCACCTACGAAAAAGCCCAGAGCTCCAAACGACAGATCAATACCCTGATTTCGTATCTCACCAAATCCAAAACTCATTCCATCAGAGAACCTTCCGCGCCTTACGAAATCAACCTCCCCCAGGACGACCAGTTAGACTATTCAGACCATTCAGACCAGTGAGACTAAAATGATTTCCGAATACCATCGCCCCAAAACTCTTGACGAAGCCATCCAGCTCATGTCGAAACAGGATATCCGCCCCCTTGGAGGCGGGACCATGCTCAACCGTCCCTCCCCGGAGCGGTTTGCCGTCGTGGACTTGCAGGCGTTGGGTTTGGACATAATACACAAGAGCGGGAACAAGCTGGAAATTGGCGCAACGGCCACCTTGCAGGCCCTGCTCGATTCCGCGCACATCTCGCCGGTCTTGCAAGAAACCATCCGCCTGGAAACGACTTACAATTTGCGCCAGATGGCCACCGTCGCCGGGACGCTCGTTGCGTGCGATGGGCGCTCGACGTTCGCGACGGCTATGCTGGCTTTAGACGCGAAGTTGACAGTGATCAGTAATCAGTCATCAGTGATCGGTCTCGGTGACCTGCTTCCGTTCCGCGTTGATAATTTGCGAGACAAACTCATCACCAAAATCGTAATCCCTTTGAATGTCAAGCTCGCCTTTGAGAGTGTCGCCCGCACACCAGCCGATAAACCCATCGTCTGCGCTGCGCTGGCCCAGTGGCCTTCCGGGCGGACGCGCCTGGCGCTGGGCGGCTGGGGCAAGTCTCCGCTGCTGGCGATGGACGGCAATGAGCCGGGCGGCTTGGAGGCAGCCGCCCGCAACGCCTTCGCCGAGGCGTCCGACGAGTGGGCCAGTGCGGAGTACCGTTCCGAGATGGTGGCGGTGCTGGCGAAGAGATGCACGGAATTTTTGAAGTGAAAAGAAAACAACCATGAAGAAAAAAAACGTAACCAAATCTCGAAAAATTGCGGAAATGCCTGCCGAATATGTTGCTGACTACGACAAGGCCAAAGCCACCCTGCTCGCACAACGAATCCCTTTGAACAGGGCCAAAGTTGCCGCGTTCTGCAAACGCTGGAATATTTCCGAGTTTTCCCTTTTTGGTTCAGTATTACGAGAGGATTTCCGCCCCGACAGCGATGTGGATGTGGTGGTCAGTTTCCAACATGAGGCAAACTGGAGTCTCTGGGACCTGATCGAAATGACGGAAGAACTGGAGAAGATATTTGGCCGCAAGGTTGATCTGGTGGAAAAAGAAGCTCTCCGCAACCCATATCGCTGTCATTCCATTTTGAACGGACGGGAGATATTCTATGTTGCCCATTGAGAAAGACGCAGCATATCTTTGGGACATGCTCGACTCTGCCCGAACCATTCAAGAGTTTATAGCTGGCATGCGCTTTGAAGAATTCCTGCGTGACCGAAAATTACAACTTGCCATCGAGCTCTGTGTCGAGAACATCGGCGAAGCATCCCGTCGAATCTCGGATGATTTAAAAATGACAATCACGAGATTCCATGGGGACGCATCCTTGCCCAGCACAACGTCCTCGCGCATGAGTACGGCGATGTCAAGCAGGAACGAATGTGGCTGGTTGCCACTGTCCATGTACCAGCATTAATTCCCCAATTGGAAGCGGTCTTGCCGCCGCCTCCCAGCGAATAAGATTCGTTTGTCGCCGCGACGCTGGGGAGGAGATGCTAAGATAAGCGGGTATTCTCGATAACGTTGTCAACATGCTAATATAACATCTTAAAAAAAGCGGCTTTGACCTCCATACAGCCTTGCAAAACAACGATATTGAATTGATACAAATGGCATAGAAGACTCGCATACTCTTCGCCCCGCGCTGGCAGGACACACGGCAATCATCCACTACCTTGCTCCTCCTCCATATCTTTGTCAACAAGAAAAGGAAACTGGGAGAACCTTTTCAAAAGATCGATCAGTCATATCCGCTCATGGATTGAACATGATCGCGCAGTCGAATCTTCTACACAGTACTGCGTAAATATCTGGAATAAATCCCATGAATTGCGAGCAATTCGATAAGTGCAGGTTCAGGGATTAATGCAAGAAGCAGTAAGATATAATTTCAACAATGACAACCATTCCCTTCAACCAGATCCTCCCCGGCAACTGCATCGAGATTCTTGCCCAACTCCCCGAGAACTCGGTGGACCTGGTCTTTGCTGACCCGCCCTATAATCTCCAGCTTCGTAACGAGCTGTGGCGGCCAAACATGACGCGCGTGGATGCAGTCAGCGACGAGTGGGATAAGTTTGCCAATTTTGAAGAATATGATAACTTCACACGCGCCTGGCTCTCCGCCTGCCGCCGCGTGCTGAAAGAAACCGGCACGATATGGGTAATCGGTTCTTATCATAATATTTACCGAGTCGGTAGTATTCTACAGGATTTGGATTTTTGGATTTTGAACGATATCGTTTGGGTCAAGACAAACCCAATGCCAAATTTCAGAGGCGTCCGGTTTACAAACGCACATGAAACTTTGCTCTGGGCGCAAAAGGAAAAAGGTGCAAAATACACCTTCAACCACCACGCCATGAAAGCTCTCAACGACGATCTGCAAATGCGCTCGGATTGGGTGATCCCGATCTGTTCTGGCCCCGAGCGCGTAAAGATCAACGGCGCAAAGGCCCATTCCACGCAAAAACCCGAGGCTTTGCTTTATCGTGTTATTCTTTCAAGTTCCAATCCTGGCGATGTTGTTCTCGATCCATTCTTTGGTTCCGGGACGACGGGTGCAGTCGCCAAAAAGCTTCATCGTGATTGGATTGGTATCGAGCGCGATGAAACGTATATCAAAATTGCGCAAGAACGAATTGATAAAATCCTGCCAATCGTGTTCGTGGATAATGACGTTTACATTGTAGATCGCAAGAAGAATGAGCCGAGAATTCCTTTTGGCAATCTCTTGGAAAATGGACTCCTGAAACCTGGCCAGACCTTGTTCTTTGGCGGCAAGGATGAAAAAACTGCCATTGTCTTATCGGATGGCAATATCAAATTCAAAGATTTCATCGGTTCGATCCATAAGGCTGGCTCTGTAGCCCAAGACGCTCCCTGCAACGGTTGGGAACATTGGTACTACGTAGACGAAACCACCGGCGAACGCTCGCCGATCAACCGATTGCGACAACAACTCATCAACCCCCGTACTTCGGGGGGCAAACGAAACTCTATCGGAGAAGAACATTGAAAAAAACCATTTGGCTGCTGCTGGGCATTCTCGCCCTTCTGATCGTCGCGGTGGGCGCCTATTTCTGGACAGCAGGCTTGATGGATTCGATGCTCGAATATCGTTCGCCGCTGAAGGACAACCCACCTGCGCCGGGGGAAGCCATCGGTCAGTCCATGACCCGCAAAGTGGTGTTCGTGTTGATAGACGCTCTGCGCGAGGACACCTCGCGAAAGACTGACGTGATGCCATTTCTTAACGAGCTGCGCAGCCAGGGCGCGCAAGCCACCATGCACAGCCGTCCGCCATCCTTCTCCAACCCGGCCTGGACAGCGCTCCTGACCGGCGCATGGCCCGACATCAACGACGGGCAGCCGCTCAACCCGCCCGACATATCCCACGTCCGCACCTTCACGCAGGATGATATATTCGCCGCTGCGGATCGAATCGGCCTGAAGGCTGCTGTTTCGGGTTACTCGTGGTTCGGGCAGATGCTGGCGGACAGCGGCGTGGACGCTGGTTTCTACACCCCCGGCGAGGACAACGCTGCCGACCGCCAGGTGGTGGACGCCGCCCTGCCCTGGTTGAGCGAAGATTACCAACTGGTGCTGATCCACATTGACCAGGTGGACTATGCCGGACATCACGAAGGCGGCCCACTCGACCCGCGCTGGAATGCCGCAACTGCGCGTTCCGACGAACTCCTGCTCGAGATCGTCTCCCACCTGGACCTGTCACGGGATACCGTTATCGTACTTTCCGACCACGGCCAGATTGACCGCGGCGGGCACGGCGGCCAGGACCCGGTCACATTGGTCGAGCCGTTCGTGATGGCCGGCGCGGGCGTGAAACCCGGCTCTTATCCAGATATTCAAATGGTTGACGTGGCCCCAACAGTCGCCGTGCTGCTGGGCGCGAATATCCCCGCCTCGAACCAGGGTCACGTGCTGACGGATATGCTCACCCTGACGCCCGAGCAGAAGGCTGCAGTTCAACAAGCCTTGCTGCCTCAGCAAAGCCTGTTGTTCAGCGCCTACACTGCCGCGATTGGCGTCAGCGCAAAAGCGCCCGAGGGCGAGGACATCGTCGCAGCCACACAATCTGCGCTGGAGTCCGCTCGCGCCGGACGCCTGTTCCGCGAGCGCACCTGGCGAGGGCTTGCCGCCTTGCTGCTGGTCGCGATCCCCGCCGCCGTGCTTTTCCTGAAACGCGGACGCAAAATCGCATGGCTGCTGGCTGGCGCGCTCGTGTATGTGCTGCTCTTCAATCTGCGTTACGCCGTTTTGGATGGCCGGACGTACTCGCTCAGTTCGCTCGTAAGCCAGGCAGACATCATCCTCTTCTGCGCCATCACCGTGGCCATCACCCTGCTTATCGCTTGGCTGGTGACCATGTTCGGGTTGAGAGCTTTCCGCCTCGGCGTGCGTGCGGCGTCTGAGACCACTCTGTCGTTTGTACTGACCACCATTTACATCCTGGCTTTCCCCATTCTCTGGAGTTATACGCTCAACGATGCCGGTCCCACCTGGACGCTGCCCGACGCTCCTGGCATGTTGTACATGTTCCTAGGGTTCATTTCCCTGATACAAAACCTGATGGTGGCGGCGATTGGGCTGCTGCTGATATGCATTGCGGCGTTGACTGCATGGCTGGTTGGCAAGCGGACCTAACCCCCTGCCCCTTACACACTAACTCCCCTCCCCCTCGAGGGGAGCACCCTTCGGGTGTGCTTCGCGAGGGCCGGGGGAGAGGTCTAAAGGAGCATAACCATGAACATCTCTCTGACCATCAACGGTACTTCCCACGAAACCACCTGTCTCACGGGCGAATCCCTCCTCTCCGCCCTGCGCAGACTGGGCTACTACGGCGTCAAATTCGGCGACGAACACGGCCTGACCGGCGCGGACACCATCCTGCTGGACGGCAAACCGGTCAACGCCGGGCTGATCCTGGCTGCCCAGTCTGAAGGTCACGCCATCGTCACCATCGAGGGGTTGGGACAGGTCCCCGATCATGGGTGGAAGAAGACCGAGGGTCTCCACTCTCTCCAGCAAGCCTTCATCGAAACTGGCGCAATCCAGTGCGGTTACTGCACACCAGCGCAAATCCTGGCTGCCAAAGCCTTGCTCGACAGGAATTTCAATCCGACCGAGGCCGAGGTTCGTGAGGCGATCAGTGGTGTTTTGTGTCGTTGTACTGGCTACGCGAAGCCTGTGCAAGCCGTATTGCGCGCTGCGGCGGTCTTGCGGGGCGAGCCAGTGAACAGTGAAAAGTTATCAGTAGTCAGTGGGTTCGCGGCTGCACCTGAAATGCCCCCCTCTGAAGAACTGATGACTGACAACGGATCGCTGGTCACTACACAAGTCGCGCCCAAGATCGTCGTCGCGCCGGAGGCGAAGCCATTTCAAGTGGTGGGCAAGCCTGAGATCAAGGTAGACGCGGTCAAACTGGCGCAAGGCAAGCCCGTTTTCGCTGCGGACATCGAGCTGCGCGGGACGTTGTACGCCAAAGTTCTCCACTCGCCGTACGCCCACGCCCGCATCAAGAAGATTGACGCCAGCAAGGCGTATGCCCTTCCCGGCGTGGCGTCCGTGTTGACCTGGCACGATATTCCGCGCGTCGTATACTCCACTGCCGGTCAATCCGACCCTATCCCAGGCCCGCTGGATAGTTTTTCACTGGACAACAAAGTCCGCTTCGTGGGCGACCGGGCAGCTTTTGTTGCCGCGGAGACACCCGAAATCGCCGAGCAAGCCCTGCACCTGATTGACGTGGAATACGAGATCCTGCCAGCCTTGTTCGACTCCACCGAAGCGATGAAACCCGATGCGCCGATCTTGCACGACGAGCCGGAATATGTCCCTTTCGCTGTATGTGACCCGCAGAAAAATCTGGCCGCCGAAATCCGCATTGACATCGGCGATGTAGAGAAAGGCTTTGCCGAGGCTGACGAAATCTTCGAGGCCGAGTACGTTGTCCCCAAGGTCCAGCAGGCGCACATCGAGCCGCACGTCGTCGTCACGTACTGGGATGAGGATGATCGCCTGGTCATCCGCACCAGCACCCAGGTCCCGTTCCACGTCCGGCGGCAGTTGGCGCCAGTGCTAGGATTACCCGTCAAGCGTATCCGCGTCATCAAGCCGAGAATCGGCGGCGGGTTCGGCGGCAAGCAGGAGATCCTGATAGAAGACGTTGCCGCCCACCTGACCATCGCCACCGGTCGCCCGGTGCTCTACGAGTACAGCCGCGAGGAAGAGTTCATTGCCTCCCGCTCGCGCCACCCGATGCGTGTCCGCATGAAGACCGGCGTCAAGCGGGATGGGACGATGACCGCCAACGAGATGTTCATCCTGAGCGATACGGGCGCGTACGGCTGCCATGCCCTGACCGTGACCGGCAACACTGGGCAGAAATCCATGGCGCTGTACGTCGGCGATGGCGAATACCGCAAGTCGCCGAATATCCGTTTTTATGCAGACATTGTCTACACCAACCACACCCCCTCCGGCGCATATCGCGGCTACGGCGTGCCGCAGGGCTTCTGGGCAGTCGAGCGCCACATGGAGAAGATCGCCCGCGCCCTCGGCCTCGACCCGCTCGAGTTCCGCCTAAAGAACGCCATCCACCCTGGCGAATTCCATCCTTTCAGCACGGCGTGGAACGAAGGCCGCGAGCCGCATCCCGAAATCATCCACACGGTTGGGCTGGAGGAGTGTGTGCGGCAGGGAAAGGCGGCCATTGGGTGGGATGAGAAATACGGAAATCCAAATTGGCACGCAGGGATAGGGTCTCCCCGTCCAGGGGCGGGAGGACTCCGCCCTAACAGGAAAGGAATTGGCGTCGCGATGGTCATGCAAGGCACCGCGATTCCTTATCTGGACATGGGCGGCGCGTCCATCAAGATGAACGACGACGGCTCGTTCAACCTGCTCGTCGGCGCAACGGACCTGGGAACTGGTTCCGATACCGTCCTGGCGCAGATGGCCGCCGAAGTGCTCGGCGTCCCAACCGAGGATATACTCGTCTATTCTTCCGATACCGACTTCACGCCGTTCGATAAAGGCGCGTACGCTTCGTCCACCACTTACATCTCCGGCGCGGCGGTATTTAAAGCAGCGCAACAATGCGCGAAGCGCATCAAGATCCGCGCGGCAAAGATGCTGGGTGAACGTAAACAGGTAACCAAGGAAACAAGTAAACAAGGATTCGCGAGCGTACCTATGTACCTGTCTAACGATATACGCCTCCTCAACCGAATGGCAATCGCTCCAGATGGAGAAAGCGTCTCTTTGGCTGAAATCGCCCTCGATACCCTCCACCATTCCGACCAGGAACAGATCATGGGCGTAGCCTCCTACGTCTCGTCATCCTCCCCGCCGCCGTTTGCAGCGCAGTTCGCTGAGGTGACTGTGGACATCGAAACCGGCGTGGTGAAGGTGGACAATCTGGTTATGGCGGTGGACGGCGGCGTGATCGTCAACCCGCTGACCGCCTCCGGCCAGGTCGAAGGCGGCATGGCACAGGCGCTCGGTTACGCGGTTTGCGAAGAAATGCTCTATGATGGGAATGGCCAGCCCTTTGCAAAAGATTTCGATCGCTATCACATCTTCCGTGCGGACGAGATGCCTGAAATGGAGACTATCTTCGTCGAGACCTACGAGCCGACCCATCCCTTCGGCGTCAAGGCGGTGGCCGAGATCCCAATGGATGGGGTTGCGCCAGCGGTGGGAAATGCTATACTGGACGCGGTTGGAGTCAATATAGATGAGAATCCGGTCACGCCGGAGAAAGTCTGGAAAGCGCTGAAAAAGCGGTAGAATAGGTTGAATTGCGGAGGCAGAAATGAGTAGTAAAAAAGTTAATAAACTCCCTCTTGTACTTGACCCCCAGCCCGAAGGCGGGTATGTCGTCACTTGCCCGTTTTTGCCGGAACTGATTACCGAAGGTGATACAGTACAGGAAGCCTTGAATAACGCCAACGATGCCTTATCGGCCATCATCGAGGCAATGAAAGATCTGGATCGCCCTTTACCACCTGTCCTTCAACCGGCTAAAGAAAACTCCCCTTTATGGGTTGAAACAGTTCTGGCAGTGACATGAAGTATCGCGAAATTTCCCGTAAGTCAAAGGCTTTGGGTTGCGAAGAATTCCCCCGGCGCGGTGCAGACTCGCACCGCGTCTGGCATAATCCTGTTACCGACCATATTGCTCCGCTTCCCGACTGGGGTGCCAAAGACTTGTAGCTCGGCACATTGCGCGCCGCCATCCGCCAGTTGGGGCTGGACTGGATATCCTTTATGGACGCTTAAGAATGGCAGATCGAATCTACGTCATCGGGCACGTCAACCCGGATACCGACACGGTCGCGGCGGCGATGGGCTATGCCTGGCTGTTGCGCGAGCGCGACAGTGCGGATACGCTCGCGGCGCGCGCCGGGGCGGTCAACCCGCAGACAGCCTGGGCATTGAAGAAAACAGGATTGGATGCTCCTTTCCTGTTGAATGACGCTTCGCCCCGCTTCGAGGCCGTGACACGCCGCCTGGATACTGCCAGGCCGGATTCGCCCCTGCGAGAAGCCTGGGCGATCGCTTCGCGCACCTGGGGCGTAGCGCCGGTCGTGGACGAGGATGGCACGCCGCGCGGCCTGGTCACGGGGACGAGTCTGTTCGGGCTGGTGAACCAGTTGGTCGGTCCGCATCCGCAGCGACAGGAGTTGCGCCTGTCCGAGATCCTGGAGTTTCCCTGCCGCGAGGCCTGCAAGTGCGACGTTCCCAAGTTCGCCGCCAACAATCGCATCCGCGACTCGCTCAACAAAATCCTGCGCGAGGAGGGCGACGATTTCTTCGTGGTGGACGAAAAGGGGCTGTACATGGGCGTCTGCCGCCAGCGTGACCTGCTCAACCCGCCGCGCCTGAAAGTCATCCTGGTGGATCACAACGAGCCGCGCCAGGCGATTGCCAACCTGGAAGAGGCCGAGCTGCTGGAAATCCTCGACCATCACCGGCTGGGGAATCCGTCCACACACGTGCCCATCCGCTTCACGGTAGACATCGTCGGCAGCACCAGCACGCTGGTCTCGGAGCAGGTTGAGGAGGCCGGGTTGAGCGCGCCGCCCGCATTGGCCGGGCTGCTGCTGGCCGGTCTGCTCTCGGATACGCTCATCCTGACCTCGCCCACCACCACCGAGCGAGACAAAAAAGCTGCCGAGCGGCTGGGACGTTGGGCCTTCGTGCGCGGCGGCCCTCTGGCAGGAGAGACGGTTAAATCGTATGGCAAGCAGGTATTGAACGCCAGCGCCGGGCTTTCGGCGCGCAAGCCGGAGGAGATCGTCAACACTGACTTGAAGGTGTACGAAGCGGGCGGATTCCGCTTCGCCATCGCCCAGGCTGAAGTGACCGACCTGTTGCAACTGGCCGAGCATCTCGAAAATCTGCGCGCTGCCCTGACCGCCCTGCGCGACAAGCGCGCCCTGGATTTCGCCATGCTGATGGTCACCGACGTGGTCAACGGCTCCAGCCAGTTGATCCTGACAGACGAACTACCCGAACTATCAGACCTGCCCTACCCGCCCCAACCGGATGGCACACGGCTGGCCGAAGGAGTGGTATCGAGGAAAAAGCAGTTGCTGCCGGTTGTCCTGGGACTACTGGAAAGGTGAATAATGAATAAAATACCCAATTCTCAACTGATTGACGGCGACCTCCCCTCCCGCCGCGCGGCATGGAAGAATATAATCCCCTTCGCCCAATCCTTCAACGGCTACGAACACTGGGGGTCAGTCCAAAAATGCCGCGAAGTCGCCAAACATGGCGTTGCCCTGCAAAAAGCGAACCGGGACCTGACCCAATCCTTGACCGACCTGCGCACCTGCCTGTTCTTCGAAGCCCGGCGCTGGAAATATCTGGAGAAAAACCCGAGCAAGGCAGGCTTGATGTATGTGCATGCCCTGGTGGAAGCCATCCGCGTGCGTGTGCAGGCGAAAGAACTGGCGTGAGAAGGTTCATCTCGCGCTAGAAGCAGTTGCTGCAGGTGGTGTTGGGGTTGTTGGAGAGATAATAATGATTAGCCCGATACCCACCTCAATTTATCTTTTCGAGAAACAATTAGTGTGGCTCGAAGAAAAACCAGATTACTTTGTGAAAATAATGAGGCAGCCTTTCGGGGAGCCTTTTGTTGAAAGTTTGCCAACAGAAATCATAAGAGTAAGGGACATTCCTAATTACATACAAGTACATGGAAATGAAAACCTATGGCGATCGTGGAAAATCTTTACGGATCAAAGCAGAAAAGAGGAACTAGGACCTGTGCCAATCATATTCGATATAGACGATGAGACAGATAAACAACAAAATCCTAACCTTGATAAAGCATTCGGGTTAACAAAAGCACTCATAGACTCGCTCAGTAGAATATTACAAATTAACAATGAAAACATACGTGTCATATTTTCCGGCCACAAAGGCTTCCACATTGAAGTGAAACCGAGAGCGCCAGTGGAATTACTTGCATTACGAGGAAGATTAATTCAAGATTGCAGTCAAAAAGAAGAATTATTTCCAGTTTCCGGTAATCAATTTCTGGATACAACAACACTAGATCCCTTCCATAATGAAATCAGGCTGACTGGATCAATAAATTCTTGGCGCTCAAGTAGTGGAGAAATAGTACAAAGAAAAGTTTTTCAATTCAATCTTGACGAAATATTTCGCATAAATGTTGACGAGATAGTGGCAAAAGCAACAATCATTAGATAATGAAAACCATTTACCAAGCCCTCGTTGATCTCGAATCATCCCACCAGCCCGCCGCCCTCTGCACCGTCGTAAAGACCAGCGGCTCGACTCCGCGCCACAGCACCAGCAAGATGCTGGTCTATCCGGACGGTCACATCCTGGGCACGGTCGGCGGCGGGGAATTGGAGAACCGCGTCATCCAGGAAGCTCTGGCCGCGCTCAGTGACGGCCGGCCGCGCCTGCTCGAATACAACATGACTGACCCCTCACGCGGCGATGTGGGCGTGTGCGGCGGCCAGGTGGAGGTGTTCGTGGAACCGATCTTGCCCCCTCCCATGCTCGTCGTCATCGGCGGCGGCCACGTCGGCAAGGCTGTCGCTCACCTTGCCAAATGGCTCGGCTTCCGAGTGGCCGTCTCGGACGACCGGCCGGAGTTCTGCACGCCTGAGTCCAATCCCGACGCCGATGATTATTACGCCTGCCCGATGGCCGAGCTGCCCCTGTATCTGAACATCACCCCGCAGACCTACCTCGTCCTGACCACGCGCGGCGTGAACGTGGACGCGCCCGGCCTGCCTGCCCTGCTGGATACGTCCGCCGCTTATATCGGCATCATTGGCTCGCGCAGACGCTGGGCCATGACCGTCAAGGAACTCAACGAGCAAGGTATTTCCGATGAGAAACTCGCCCGCGTCCACTCGCCTATTGGGATCGGGATCGGAGCCGAGACGCCGGAAGAGATCGCGGTCAGCATCATGGCGGAGGTCCTGATGGTGCGCGGCGGCGGATCCAGGAAGCAGATGAAAGAGCCAAAATAAAACTTTTCAGACACGGTAGCGTAGATTAATCTGTATAAAATACTTGTATCAAAACATCCGATAGACTATAATCAGACTGTTGATTTGACCAAAAAGGAGAGACAACTATGACACGCATTTTTGATATTATCGAATACCCTAACGAAATGGAAAACGAGATTGTCCATCGTTTCCCAGACAATACAACGGATGGCGAATACCGCCTCGGCTCGAACGTGATCGTGCGCAGCGGGCAGACGGCGGTATTCTTCCGCGACGGTTTGGCGCTGGATACTTTCAGCGCCGGACGGCACATCATCGCCACAGCCAACATCCCCATGCTGACCCAGAAAGTCCAGGACGTCTTGACCAGCGGCAAGACAGCCTTCCCGGCCGAAATCTACTTCGTCTCGATGAAGGAATTTCCCCAACGCAAGTGGGGTACCGCCCAGCCGATCCTGGTGCGCAACCCGGGCATGGGTCTGGGGGTGGCGCTAATGCAAGGTTACGGCATCTACGGTTTCGAGGTCAAGGATCCCCAGCAATTGATCCTTCAAGTGGTTGGCAAGAAAGCCTCGTTCACCGTTGACGCCATCGAAGAGCGCCTGCGCAGCGCCATGCTCTCCAAACTACAGGATACGCTAAACGAATGGGGCGCCAAGATGGCCGTTCCTGAAATGCTTGCCAAGACCATCGAGCTAGGCTCCTACATCCAGTCGCTGGCAGAGGAAGAATTCAACACCATTGGCCTGACGCTCAAGCGTTTCACCATCACGAGCCTGCGACCGGCTGATAAATCGGCCCAGGAACTGCGCGACATGGGCATGCTCGATATGGCCACCTACACCCAACTTCAGGCTGCAGACGCTATGCGCGACGCTGCCTCGAATCCCAGCGGCGGAGCTGGACTGACGGCTGGAATCGGCGCCGGGATGGGCATCGGCAACCTGATGGGACAAGCACTGCAAGGTGGGATGCAATCCGGCCAACAGCAGCAAAAAAACCCCAGCGGCGGCGCGCCGACTGGCGGCGGCATGTCGGACGTAATGACACCTTCCGAGGCGGCCCAGGTGCTGCGCGTTTCTGAGGAAGATGTGCTGGCTGCCATCAAGGATGGCACGTTGAAAGCCAAGAAACTCGGTAACGCCTACCGCATCAGCAAGGAAGCGCTCGAAGAGTTTCTCAAGAGCTAGACGGGGCAAGTAAAACTTAAGGCGTAAAACGTAAAAAGGAGTCCAGAAGATGTGGGCTCCTTTTTTTATTCGATCATTACGCATCACGTTTTACGCCAATTCCGCCAAAACATCACTCACTGATTCCAGCACATCTCCAGCCAAAACTGAAGCGGTACTTCCCTGGACCTCGGCGGCATACAGCCCCGCCTGGGCATGGATCCATGCCCCGGCCACCGCAGCCGGATACGCCTCTACTCCCTGGGCGCGCAGGCCGACGATCAGGCCCGCCAGCACATCGCCCGAACCGGCCCGCGCCAAAGCGGACGAGGCCACCGGGATGGTCGTCGTCCATCCATCCGGCGAGGCGATGACGGTAAAGGCGCCTTTCAATACGACCACGTGTCCCCACGTTTGCGCAAAGCGCAATGCAGTCACCAAGCGGTCTTTTTGGATCTCTTCTTTCGTCAGGCCGGTCAAAACCGACATTTCGCCTGGATGCGGGGTCAGCACTGCGGGCGCAGGCAGCAATTTCGGCCAATCCGGGATTTTCGCCAACAACTTCAGCCCGTCAGCGTCAACCACCAGCGGCGGAAAAACCAACCTCTCGGCCTCCGCCTCTCCCGCCTGGGTCTGGATGAAACCGATCCTTCCGTGGGGGGTCTTCGGTAGGGTCGCGCCGCGCAGCAGCTTTTCCAGGAATTCCTTCGTGGTGTCTTCCAGCCCAAAGCCTGGCCCGATCAAGAGGGCGGTGGCGCGCTCCAAGTTCTCGGTCAGCACACTTGCCGCATCGGCAGCGACGACGCCCAGTTCGTGCGGCAGCAGAAGCCAGGTCGCTTCGGGGAAATGCCCGGCCAGGGTTGCGTGCAACTGCGCAGGGACGGCCAACGTCACCAGCCCAGCTCCGATCCGATAGGCGGCTTTACCGGCCAGCAAGGCCGCGCCGGTGTAATTGACCGAGCCAGCAACAATGAGCGCCGTGCCAAAAGTCCCTTTGTGCGCATCCGAGGGGCGCGGCGGCAAAATGGACGCCGCCAGCTTATCGTCTGCGACCTGGTTCCGTACCGCCTTCCAGAAAGGAAAATCCTCGGCCAGGCCGATATCTACCACAACAAGCTCGCCGACCAGATCGTAAGCCGGTATTTTCAAAAGCCCCTGTTTGACAGCCGCCATCGTCAGCGTGGCATCCGCGCGGATACAGGCCGCGGCCACCTCTCCCGTGTCGCAATCCATGCCGGAGGGACAATCCACTGCCACGACATAAGGAGGCCATTCCGACTCGGCCAGCGCCTCTTTGGCAGCCACCATCACGTGTGCGATCTCCTTTTTCAAAGGAAACTTGAAGCCAGTGCCCAAGATGCCATCCAGGAGCACATCGGAAGTGCCAATGAAGGCTTTGAGCGTTTCGAAATTATCATCTTTCTGGGCAATGACGATCTCGCCCTCGGCTTCGATCAGTCGTTCAACGAGCGGATCGCCCTCTACTTTGCGGTGGATCAGATAGGCGCGCGCTTGCCAACCTTTCTCCGCCAAAAAGGCCAGCGCAACCAGTGTATCGCCGCCATTATTACCAGGTCCGACCAGGCCAAGCACCTGCATATCGTCGTCATCCTGGTTACACGCCAGGCGCAAGATTTCCTTGGCGAGGCCGCGACCTGCGTTTTCCATCATCCGCGCGTAGGTCAGGCCGCTGGCATCTGCCTCTTGCTCGATGGCATGCATTTCACTAACAGTAACGAGTTTCATGCAGAATTCCTCCGTAACGCGGTATTCATACCGCAACTAAAAGGCAACATAAATATCGCGCTACAAAACTTTGCGGTTAATCGTTTTCACAATTTCCACAAATCATGCGCCATATCGGCCAGACCGAGGGCGAGGAGTTTCTCTTTCGATGGCCAGCCCGTCGCCGGGTCCCAGCCGCGCGCAGCGTAATAAGCCGCCAGCATCTCCTCGAACGGGATCTTATACCCGGCCGCCCCGCCGTCGGACAGCGGCTCGAGCAGGGACTTTGGCAATTTGTCATTGGCGCGACTCAGCCCCAGGTGATTGTTGATCGCCCGCTTCAAATTCCAACCGCGTTCCCCCGCGCGCAGCATCTCGCTCACGCTCCAGTCCAGCCCGCAGGCCGAGTTGATCAGCCCCACGACAGTCTCAGCCGGAACGTTAGCAAGCATACACATCACCAAAGAGTTACACAGTGTGCACCAATCCTGATGGCGGGCAACATTGGCTGCCTTTTCTGCGCCGCCCTGCCTCTCGTAGAATTCCAGGCCCATTTCGGCATCCGCCTGACCCATGTCCACGAAAAAGTAATCCGATTGGTTGTGGCAGGCGCCGCGCGGTGAGGTGGCGTACACGAGCGCCATGCCGGAAACGCCGCGCGGATCGTGATAAGGCACCTCCAGGCCATTGACTTGCACCGCTTCGTCTTCCGCGTCGAAATGCGCTCCAAAGCGGCGCGAACCCTCTGCCAGGTACGCGCCGATGCCATCCCGCCGCGCTGTCAAATGGATCAACTGCTCCACAGCCTCGGTATCGCCCCAGCGCAGGGCGAGACCGCCGGTATCTTTGTCGCTGATAATACCCTGCTCGAAAAGATGGAAAGCCAGGCCAATCGTATTGCTGGTGCTGATCACATCCATGCCATAACGATCGCATAGCTCGCCCAAACGGGTGATGGCAGCCAAATCGTCGTTCAGCAGGTTTGGTCCAAAGCCAACAATAGTCTCGTACTCCGGCCCTTTGCGTTTGGCGCCATCTTCCAGGCGCACCACACGCCCGCAGGCAATGACGCAGGCATGGCAGGCGCTCGTGCCAGCCAGGATCGTCTCAGCCATCGTTGCGCCAGAGACCTTGCCTGCACCCTCGAACACACCGGCGTGAAAATACTTCTTCGGCATCGAACCGAGATAATCGAAATAATCGGCTGCGCTGCCCGTACCCAACTCGTGCACCGCCCGGCTCACATTATCGATCTTCAGGGCATGGTTGGCCGCCGAGCGTAACAAGTTATATTTCTCCGATTCAAACAACGGAATCTTGCCCTTCCCCTGCACAGCAATCGCTTTCATGTTCTTGGACCCCATCACCGCGCCCAGGCCGGTGCGTCCGGCCGCGCGTCCGTGATCGCACAGGATATTAGCAAACAGGACGCCATTCTCGCCCCCCGGCCCGATGCCCATGACGTGCGCGCCGGGCTGACCGAGTTCTTCTTTGATTCTTGACTGGATTTCATACGTATCCAGTCCCCACAATTGCGCTGCGTCGCGGACCTCGAGCCTGTTTTCCGTTACCGAAAGGTATACCGGCTTCTCAGCCTTTCCCGTTATCCACACCCCGTCGTAACCGCAAAAACGAAGTTCCGGCCCCCAAAAACCGCCGCAGTTGGATTCAGCCCACAGCCCGGTGGCAGGCGATTTTCCGCACACGACGAAGCGGCCAACGGACGGCCCGGCAGTGCCGGTCAGGGGGCCGGTCATGAACAGGAGCGGGGATTCGGGTGAAAACGGGTCCAGTTCCCGGGTCAGGGACGTGTACAGCAGGCGAGCCGCAAGGGATGCGCCGCCCAGGTAATCCCGTTCCCACTCAGCAGGAACGATGAATTTATCCGTCTCACGCGTAGTGAGATTGATTGTCAGGATGGGTTGCATGTCAATCCTCTTTATTAATGAAGAACTTCAGTGGTAATTTCTTTCAAGCAGCGGACAAAATCCAGCACGGATGGCACATTGCGCATCATGTACGCCATGCTTCCCTGGACTTGCAGCTTGCGGGTCAGCATGGCCTGCATCGGGTCGAGTTCACCCTTGACGACACGTGCAAAGTTTTCGTACGGCGCTTTGAGGATGAAAGCAGGCTTGATCTCCGTCATATCCTTCAGGATCGCCGACTTGCGGCACTTGCCATGCCAGAGATCGAGATAATAAATTTGCTGTTCCTTGAGGGGACCGCCCGGCTCGAGCACACAAGCCATATCGCCTTCCCAATTCCTGGCGATGCGAGCGTACTGCTCGTCGGCGTTCAGTTTTTCGACAAGCTTTTCCAGCCATTCTGGTGAAGGGAATATCGTAGCCATTTACATCTCCTTGATCTTAGAGTAGAAACATCTCAATTATAGTAGCCATTCGGCTACTATTATAAATCCCAATTCCTAAAATTCAACCTTGAACCCTCTTGCAAAAATGAACAAATTCGTCTATGCTTAACTCACAAAGGCGCTAAGCCTTCACGGTCAGAAGCGGCATTAGATCACCCCAATATGGAGAAGGAGAGAAGTTATGAAAAAAGTAACCCTGATACTTAGCATTTTGGCGTTAGCCAGTCTCGTACTGACATCCTGCGCCCCCAAGACGACAGGGGGCGGCGGAGGTACTGCTGCGGCTGGGATGCCCGATCTTAAAGGGCGCACGGTCACCGTCGCGGTGGAAAATGCCTATCCACCCTTCAACAACATCGACTCGGCAACCGGCCAGGGCGTCGGCTGGGACTACGATTTCGTCACCGAGCTTTGCAAGCGACTCAATTGTGTGCCTGAATTCAAGCAGGCCGCCTGGGATGGCATCTTCCCCGCCATGCAAGTCGGTGAATACGACATGCTGGCAGACGGCGTAACCTTCACGATGGAGCGCTCCTACATCGTTGACTTCTCGATCCCATACGTGATCATCGGCCAGGTGCTGCTTGTGCGTCCGGATGATACCCATGCGCTGGACGATTTCATAGCGACGGACAGCTTGAGGGTGGGAACACAAATTGGTACGACCAATGAGATCGTAGCCAAGAAAACCTTCCCCGCCAAGCAAATCCAGTCCTTCGAGGATTTCGGTGCTGCTGTTCTCGCCTTGATATCCGGTGACATTGATGGAGTCGTGATTGACAACGTCTCGGCGTCGGGCTACATCCGAGAAAACGCGGGCAAGATCAAGATCGGTTCTCAGATCACCTCCGATGAAATGCTGGCCTTCGTCTTCCCACCTGGCAGCGATTTGGTCGCGCCAATCAACGCCGCAATGCGAGCCATGCACGACGACGGAACGCTCGAACAAATCAATAAGAAGTGGGGCCTTACCCAATAATCGTCAATATGGCCGTTTCTGACACTGACGGGATGGGGGCACGACCCCCATCCCGTCTATTTCATCTTTTTCCGGGGAGTAGGAAATGAAACCTGCGAGTGAACTTTCTCGTCCACAGGCCATATCCTGGGACAAAAAAATCTCGACCTGGCCCTGGTGGGCGATTGCCCTGGTTGGCACAGGATTGCTATTGATCTATCTGATCCTGGCCTCGCCTAAATATAACGAAACTTTCTTCTACCTGACGCAAGGCATCTACACCACGCTGCGCATCACGTTCTTCTCGTTCCTATTTGCTACGATCCTCGGCTTATGCACCGGCCTGGGGCGCGTTTCGAAGAATGTAATTCTCTTCAACATTTCGACCCTTTATGTGGAACTGGTGCGCGGTATTCCACTGGTTGTCCTCTTGCTCTACATTGCCTTCGCCTTGTTCCCTGTCTTTGTCGAAGCCGTCCAGGGACTTGGGGACTGGGGGCTTGGACTCCTTCCAAATAGTGGATTCTTCCAATCGCTGACCGAATTCACCATACGCGTCGTCCCCATGGAAGGACGGGCGATCATCGCACTGGCCTTTGGCTACGGCGCCTACGAGGCAGAAGTCTTTCGCGCGGGCATCCAATCCATTAGCAAGGGGCAGATGGAGGCGGCCAAGTCGCTGGGCATGAACTACCTCCAATGCATGCGCTTCATCATCCTGCCGCAGGCCGTTCGCCGCGTGCTGCCTCCATTGGGCAATGATTTTATCTCCTGTCTCAAAGACTCGTCTCTTGCCACCGTTCTGGCGGTCAACGAGTTGACCCAGTTGGGCCGCCTGCGTCGCGCCAGCACCTTCCGCGTGCTGGAAACGTTCAACGTGGTGGCGTTCCTTTATCTATCCATGACCCTTTTACTCTCCAGCTTCGTCCGTTGGCTGGAGAAGAAGATGAAGATCGAGGAGTAAGCATGTGACCGTCACCTTGAAGGTGGCGGTCACATCTATAGTGCGCTGGGAGGGACTTGAACCCTCACGCCTTGCGGCACATGGCCCTCAACCATGCCTGTCTGCCAATTCCAGCACCAGCGCAGAGCAAGCCGTATTATAATCACGTTCAAGGCAATGTCAAGCAAAAGTAGGGCGGGATTCCAATCCCGCCACTTCAATGAATTTGGCGGGATAGAATCCCGCCCTACGGAGGACAGATGACGCGAATCGTAGTGGACGCTATGGGCAGTGACAACTTCCCCGCGCCGGATGTGGAAGGGTCCGTGCTGGCCGCCCGCGAGTACGGCGTTGGCCTGATCCTTGTCGGCGATGAGGCCAAAATCAGACCAGAACTTGAAAAGCAGAACACCAAAAGCCTGAGCATCGTAGTCGTCCACGCGCCCGAAATGCTGACCATGGAAGATAAAGGGATGGGTTTGGTGCTCAAAGCCCGGCGTCCAAACTCCAAGAATTCTATGGCGGTCGGCATTGACCTGCTAAAAAACGGCGAGGCAGACGCGTTCGTCACAGCAGGCAACACGGGCGCGGCCGCCGTCACCGCCTATTTCCGCCTGGGCACCATTCACGGAATAGATCGGCCAGCTTTGGCCCCCGTCTTCCCAACCGCCAAAGGCTCGTGCGTTGTGCTCGATGTTGGCGCCAATCCGGATTGCAAGCCCAAAAACCTGCTCCAGTTTGGCATCATGGGCGCCATCTATGCCGAAAAAGTGCGCAGCGTGAAATCCCCAAAAGTCGGCCTGCTTTCCAACGGCGAAGAGGCTGGCAAAGGCAACGAGCTGGTCAAGGCCAGCTACCCCCTGCTCGCAAAATCCGGCCTGATCTTCTATGGTAACATCGAGAGCAAGGAATTGATCGGCGGCGAGGTGGACGTGGCCGTGACGGACGGCTTCACCGGCAACGTGATGCTAAAAACCTCCGAAGCGGTCGCCAAGCTGCTGGTGGACAAGATCAAAGAAGCCATCAAGAAAGGCGGCCCATTGGCGATGCTCGGTGGACTGCTGATCAAACCCGCCATGGGCAGCATCAAGAAATTGATGGATCCCAGCGAGGAGGGCGCCGCGCCGCTCCTGGGCGTGAACGGCCTGGTCTTCATCGGCCATGGGCGTTCGGATGCCATCGCCATAAAGAATGCCGTTCGCGTGGCTAAGCAGGCCGTCGAATCTGGCGTGCTTGCCTCGATCCGCTCGGCTATCGAACAATCGCTCAAGGAATCAAAATGAGAATCGTAACAAACCAAAAGCTAATAAAACGCAACGCCCGCATTGGCCAGATCACCAGCATTACGGCGCTCGCCATCCTGGCCGTCGGCATGTACATCACCTTCAAGATGCCCGATAAAGTCGCCTATTCACTCGGCGCGCTGCTGATCGGTTTCTTTCTATCCCAGATGGGCATCTACTACGGCAACCGCTGGGGCCGCAGTCCCCGCCCCGACGAGCTGCTCGACCGCGGCCTGAAAGGCCTCGGACGCGAGTACACCGTCTACCACTATGTGACACCGGCCTCACACCTGCTGGCCGGGCCGGCCGGGATCTGGACGCTGTTACCGTATCACCAGGGCGGGAGGATCACCTATCAAAAGGGACGCTGGCGCGCCAGGGGAGGCGGATTTGTCCAGTCCTACCTGCGAATTTTTGGACAGGAAAACCTGGGTCGCCCGGACCTGGAGGCCAAGTCAGAGGTGGATGTACTCAAGCGCCACCTGACGCGGCTTCTCACTGAAGGGACGGAATTACCGGAGATCAAAACCGCCCTGCTTTTCACCAATCCCAATGTAGAACTAAAGGTCGAGGAGGCGCCCCTGCCATCCCTGACGCCCAAGGATTTGAAAGAATTCCTGCGGGAACAAGCCAAAACCAAACCTATTTCATTAGATACATTGGATTCATTGCGCGAAGTATTGCCGCAACCCACAAAGGAAGAGTGACAAGAAACGAGAAACAAGTGACGAGTATTGTTGCTCTCGACCTCGAAACCACGGGCCTCGACCACGAGCGGGACGCCATCATCGAAATCGGGGCGCTCCGCTTCGACGGCAGCCGCGTCGAAGATGAATGGACAACCCTGGTCAACCCGGGCCGCCACATCCCTGAATTCATCACCAACCTGACCGGCATCAACGATGAAATGGTGCGCCAGGCGCCGCGAATACGCGATGTTCTGGATGAACTAGCCGCCTTCATCGGCGATGCTCCCATCCTGGGGCACAACATCCAGTTCGACCTATCCTTCTTCAAGAAATATGGGCTTTTCGGCCTCAACGAGCGGATAGACACCTACGAGATGGCCGCCGTTCTCCTGCCATCAGCGAGCAGGTATAACCTGGGCGCGTTGGGCCAGGCCCTCGGCATTCCCCTGCCAGCCAGCCACCGCGCCCTGGACGACGCCCGCGTCACCCACGCGGTCTTTCAGCGGCTGTTTGCTCAGGCGATGACGCTGCCGATAGGAGTACTGGCTGAGATCGTCCACTTGAGCGAGCCAATCGAATGGGATGGCGGTTGGGTCTTCCAGCAGGTGATGCGCGCCCGCTCGAAGGAGAAGATAACAGCCCGGAAGGTCCGTGAGCAGGCCGAGGGCGTCGCCGTGAGCGATCACACCGTCCCGGTGTCCTTGCGGGAGCCGAACGGTCCGCTTTTCGAAGCGCCAGAGGAGCGCAAAGGGCCAGCCATCCAGCTTCCCAAAGAGCCGATCCCCATTGACCCGGACGAAGCGGCTGCCATTCTCGAATATGGCGGCGCGTTCTCGCAGCACTTCCCGAATTATGAGTACCGCCCCGAACAGGTCGAAATGCTGCGCGCGGTGGCCTCCGCACTCTCGACCGGCCAGCACCTGATGGTGGAAGCCGGCACCGGCGTGGGCAAATCCTTCGCTTATCTCGTCCCGGCCGCCCTTTTCACCGTGCAGAACAACACGCGCCTCGTTGTTTCTACCAATACCATCAACCTGCAAGACCAATTGATCAAGAAAGACATCCCCGACCTGCGCGCCGCCCTCGGCATTGACCTGCGCGCCGCCGTGCTGAAAGGCCGCTCGAACTATCTCTGCCCGCGCCGCTTCGAGAACCTGCGCCGGCACGGGCCGCAAACTGCGGACGAAATGCGCATCCTGGCCAAGGTGCTGGTTTGGTCGCTGGAGAACAGCAGCGGCGACCGCACCGAGATCAACCTGACCGGTCCGGCCGAGCGCGATGTCTGGCTGCACGTCTCCGCCGAGGATGACGCCTGCACGACCGAGACCTGCCTAGAGCGCGTCGGAGGCGCCTGCCCCTTCTTCCGCGCCCGGCATGCGGCGCAGACCTCTCACCTGCTGATCATCAACCACGCCCTGCTGCTGACCGACGTGGCCACCGGCAGCAAAGTTTTGCCCGATTACGAATACCTGATCGTGGACGAGGGTCACCACCTGGAGGCAGCCACCACTAGCGCCCTCAGCTTCCGCCTGACCCAATACGACTTGGAACGCCTGCTGCGCGAAGTCGGCGGATCGACCTCAGGCATCCTCGGCTATCTGCTCAGCCTCACCCGCAATGTCTTGCCACCCTCTGACTTCGCCGCGCTGGATCAAAAAGTGGTCCGCGCCACCGACCTGGCCTGGCGATTAGAAAACCAGGCACGCGCCTTCTTCCAGGCGTTGAACGAGTTCATCGAATTCCAGCGCGAAGGCCAGCCGGTCAGCCAATACGCCCACCAGGAGCGCATCTTGCCGGCCACCCACACCCTGCCGGGTTGGGACGAAATCGAGATCGCCTGGGACAGCGCCGCCGAGACCTTTCGTCTGCTGCTCGCTCTTCAAGGAGAATTGCACAAGATCGCCAGCCAGCTTTATTCCAATGGCATGGAAGCAGTGGAGGATGTGGTGGGCAGCCTCGGAAGCGTCTTCCGGCGCATGAGCGAGGCCGAGGCGATGGTTAGCGCGATGATATTCGAGCCGTCCGAGGAGTACGTGTATTGGGTGGAAGTCAACCCGAACGGCAACCGGCTGGCGCTCCAGGCCGCGCCGATCCGCGTCGGCCCGCTAGTCGAGAAACACCTTTGGCACGAGAAAACCAGCGTCATCCTGACTTCCGCCACTCTGACGGCCAACGGCGAATTCACCTACCTGCGCAACACACTCAGCGCTGACGAGGCCGACGAGCTAGCGCTCGGTTCGCCCTTCGACTACGAGAGCGCGGCTTTGCTCTACATCGCCAACGATGTAGCCGAGCCAAACACCCCCGACTACCAGTCCCACGTGGATCATGCCCTGATCAACCTTTGCCAAGCCAGCGGCGGCCGGACCCTGGTCCTGTTCACCTCGTACGCCCAACTCAAGCGCACCGCTCGCACCATCAGCGGGCCGCTGGCAAAAAACGATATCATCGTTTACGAACAGGGCGAAGGCGCCTCCCCCAACGCCTTATTGGAATCCTTCCGCAGCTCCGAACGCGCCGTCCTGCTCGGAACGCGCTCCTTTTGGGAAGGCGTGGACGTGCCTGGCGAGGCGCTTTCGGTGCTGGTGATCGTCAAGCTCCCCTTCGCGGTGCCCACCGATCCGCTGGTGGCAGCCCGTTCCGAGACTTTCGAAGATCCGTTTTACGAATACCAGTTGCCCGAAGCCATTCTGCGTTTCCGCCAGGGATTCGGACGCCTGATCCGCACCCAATCGGATCGCGGCGTGGTCGCCATCCTCGATCGGCGCGTGCTGACCAAAAAATATGGGCGCGCCTTCCTCGACTCGTTACCCCAGTGCACGGTGCGCGCTGGCCCGCTCAGCGAGCTGCCTCGCGCCGCAGCCAAGTGGTTGAATCTGTAGCACTACACTTCATTCTTTTTCCTTGAGCTGATCGAAGAACAAGAAGTTGTGCTTATACTTGGTGAGGAGATCATCAAGAGCCTCACGCAGCAATACAGCATCGCTGACACCCTGCTCCTTGGATAGTTCAGATAAACGCTCCAATTGGGTTTGGGTATAGTGAGCGGTCTTGGGAAACATGCGCTCCTCGAATGCCAGGATGATCTTATTGCGGCCGGTACCTTTGGCACGGTAGACCGCGCCATCCGCTTTGCGAAGCAATTCATTCTCATCGCCTGCGTCAATAGGGAAAGCAGCCACGCCGCCAGAAATGCTCAATTTTGTCGAGAATTGTTTTTCCCCATCTGAGAATTGAGTGAGCTGTTCCGTTGCCGCACGGATTTCTTCCATTATGAGAAAAGCCTTTTCGCGTTCCGTATCGGGGAAAATAATGGCAAACTCATCTCCACCGTAACGGGCAGACGAACCCCGCTCACCCACTATTCTGACAGTCAACTCTGCGATGCCCTTCAAGACAGCATCACCGCCAACGTGTCCTAACGCTTCATTGATGTTCAGGAAATTGTCAATGTCGAAAAAGGCCAATGAGAGAGGGGCGTTTTTTTCCTTGCTTCCAGCCATTGAAGTTTTGAGGCCTTCATCAAACGCCTTTCGACTAAGCAAGCCGGTCAGAGCGTCGAGTTGATTATTACGCATGGCGAATTTCCTTTTGTAATATACATTGATATTATAATATAATAATATGCCATTATATTATTTAAGTCAAGGGGTTTCGCCGAATCTGGTATCGCTCTACGAGCCAGCATCGCGCACTTGGGAATGCCCGTGGCTGTGATTTTCCATCAAGGTAGCAGCCTTTCCTCAATGACGGCTGCAAACCACCGTCCAGTGCATCCCGACCAACACTGAGCGAGCGGGGGCATCGTCGGGAAAGTCTGCAGGAAATAATTGGGCATGCTCTATCAGAATAGCAGTCCTACTCGATATATCAATATACCTATCGTCAGTGATGCCACCAACATGAGCGTGACGCTGAAGAGTGTCCATTTCCACGAGCGTGTTTCCTGCTTGATGGCTGCCATTGTTGCCACACAAGGAATAAATGTCATTTGAATGACTAGAAATGCCAGCGCGGCGGCTGGCGTGATTGCGTGCGCCAGCGCGGCGGTCAGGCCGCCCTCTGTCGTTACGTTTGGGTACAACACACTCAGCGTAGCCAGCGTATTCTCTTTGGCCACCACGCTGGTAAGCAGGGCCACGAACATGCGCCAATCCAGGCCAAGCAGGTTTCCCAAGGGGGTCAGCCAATGTCCGGCGTGGGCCAGGTAACCGGATTGAAGGTTGCCGGTGGGCAGATACGAGAGGAACCAGATCAGGGCAGACATGGCCACAATCACCGTCCCAGCTTTCTTGACGAATTCCAGTAAATGTTGCCAGACCGAAAGGCCGATAGTGCGTCCGTTTGGCCAATGGTAAAGCGGCAATTCCATTATGAAAGCCACATGCTCGCCGCCCAGCACCAGTTCGTGTAAGCCATAGCCCACACCGATCAACAGCAGCAAGTTCAGGGTCAACACACCGAGAGCAGCCCAAATCGCCGACGACCCAAAAAAGATGGGCGCGAGAACCGCCAGCACAGCCAGCCGGGCGGCGCAGGGTACCAGCGGCGTGAGCAAAATGGTGAGCAGTCGGGCGCGCGGCGAATCGATGGTGCGCGTACACAGGACGCCCGGCACGTTGCAGCCCATTCCCAAGCAGAGCGGCAGGAAGGACTTGCCGTGCAAACCCATCATGTGCATATAACGGTCCGTCACATAGGCTGCCCGTGCCATGTAACCGGTGTCTTCCAGCACGCCCAGCACCGCAAAGAAAATTGCCAACACCGGCACAAACGTTAGCACCATGCCTGCGCCGGTCCAAATGCCATCCACCAGCAGGCCGCTGAGCCACCACGGCGTTCCGGCCAGGGATGCGCGTGCCCACCCGGCGAAGGCCTGCACCACGTAGGTATCTAAACTGTGCTGCAATGGGACACCCACGCTGAACGTGAGACCGAACGCCATGCCCAGAACGCCCAATAAGATGAATATCCCCCAGACCGGATGCGTGGCCAGACGGTCCAGCCGCTCTGTCAGGGTTATTTGGCCCACGCGAGGCTGAGTGACTGCGGCCCGCACAATCCGCTCGATCCAGGCATATCGCCCGCTAGCAATTGCTAGAACGGCGTCTTCGTGAGCCTTGAGGATGTTGTGCACCGGCTCCCACGCCGCCGCGTCCAAGCGGGCATGAATCATCTCGGTAATCTCGGCATCGCCCTCCAGGAGTTTGAGCGCTACCCAGTCCGGCGGGTAAGGCGTTGGAACGTGATCGGCCAGCAACTGGCATACCTGCTCTAACACGGCTTTGTGATCAGGCCGGATCTCCGGACGGTTGGGCGCAGGGATGGTTGGCTGCGAGATGACTTTCTTGATGGCCTGAACCAGTTCGCGTACGCCCTGGTTTCGGGAAGCTACCATTGGCACCACCGGCAAGCCCAGGGCAGTTTCCAATGCCCGTGCATCAATCTGGAGGCCCTGCTGCTCTGCCACATCCATCATGTTCAATCCCAATACCACCGGCGCGGGCAAGGCTAGCAGCTCGCTTAGTAAATAAAGGTGACGATCTAGGCAGGCTGCATTAGCAATGATAACGATCAGGTCGGGCTGTTCACGCAAAATATAGTCACGCGCGATGCGCTCTTCCAGTGAATTAGCGGTCAGGCTGTAGGTGCCCGGTAAATCCACCAATTTGAGCGTCAGCTGCCCAGTATGGTGAAAGCCGGTTTTTTGTTGGATGGTTTTGCCCGGCCAGTTGCCCACGTGCTGTGAGAGGCCAGTGAGCAGGTTAAAAATCGTGGACTTGCCCGCATTCGGCTGACCGGCCAGAGCAACCACGATCGGCTTTTCGCCAAGCATTGAAGCAGCGGGTATCTCACGCATCTGGTCCGGATCTACGCTTTTGGCTACTAACTCGACCAGAACCCTGGTTGCTTCACCGCGCCCCAGTGCCACGCGCGCGCCGCGGGCGATCACCAGAATCGGGCCGTGACCGTCATTTCGGGCAATCGTAATCTCCACTCCAGGCGTGAATCCCATCGCGACCAACCGCCCAGTGAACTCATGTCCGCCGCGCAACTGGCGCACTACGCCGAGGTCACCAGCTTCGATATCACTTAATGATTTCAGGTGAGGGTTGATCATTTTTGTTCTTCTTTCATCGTCATTTCTCAATCCTCGCCTCCCTGGCAGAGATCGCAATAGCCGCTGATAAGCAACTGTACACCGACCAATTGGATCTTCTTCCTACCGCAAAAGGCCTGTATGGCCTCCTGCACCTGGGGCGCTTCGAACTCGACCACCATACCGCATTTCAAACAGGTGAAGTGATGGTGGGGAGAAGAGGGGGTCTTCTCGAAATGGCCGTGGTCTTCTCCCAGTTGATCCTCTTGCACCAGACCAGCTTCCTTAAACAATGCCAATGAACGATAGATGGTGGCAAGACCGATGTCAGGATCGCGGGCTTTGGCGCGCTCATAAAGCGTCTCAGCATCCAGGTGTTCCCGGCTTTCTTCCAGGATTTCCAGCACGAGCCGTCGCTGACGGGTAAGCCTCCGTCCGTGGCTGCGAATGGTAGCCATCGAATTGCTCTTGAACGCCATCGCGTTTGCCTGTCCGTTGGGAATGGTTATGGGTTTAGAATTCCAACAAAATTAATGAGAATAATTCTCATTATCAATTATAATAAGAAAGCCCCAGAGACTCAAGTGACAAAGGTCACTATCCATAGGGGCGTAGTTGCCATCACTTCATTCTCTTTGTCATTACCAAATTGTGTGCTACATTGGTTTTCTGCTCTCGAACCATGCGCCAGCCGTACTCCAGAAACGGCGTTTGTAACGTTCCACAACCTGCACCCGCCCGGAAGAAAGCAGGGCATGCAGCGTTTCCTGAACTTGCCCGGGCGTCCAATGCTTCAAAGTATCCAGAATATCCTCTTCGCTCATCGGGTGACGGGTGAGGATCGCAACGACTGCATCTGTCACCCGGTCATGGCCTGCTAGATCGAAAGTCCCGGCCGCTGGAGCGGCGATGCAAGCCTCTTTGCCCAAGATGTCAGTTGCACGTTCCAGCCCTTCTACGGTGGGGAGTTCAACCCACGGTTCTGCTGGCGGGCGCACCGGCGTGGTGACATGCACTTTGCTGGGCCGGATCTGCCGCAAGACCGCAGCAATTTCTCGCAGAGTTTCTTCGGTATCATTCAGTCCACGGATGAGCATAACCTCGATCCATAGTTGACCGGCGTAAACTTCCCGAAAGCGGGTCAACCCCTCCAGCAGGCGTTCGAAAGTCAATTTCGGCCAGGGGCGATTGATCTTGCGGTACAGGGCTGGATTGCCGGCGTCCAGGGAGGGCAGCACGGCGTCCGCGGCGGACAACTCTTCACGTATTTCGGGTTGGTACAGCAGCGCCCCGTTGGTGATGACAGCCACCGGCAAGTCGGTTAGCCGTTTGACCTGACGGATCAGCCATCCTAGTCCATTGTGTAGTGTCGGTTCACCCGAACCGACAAAGGTGACCCAGTCAATTTCGCCGGGGTGATGGACACGCAAGGCGTGTTCCAGCTCAACAAGAATGTCCCTGCACGGTACATACTCCATTCGCTCGTTCGTCAGCGGACGGGTGCGCCCCAACTGGCAATAGATGCAGTTCCAGTTGCAGGTCTTGAGCGGGATGGTGTCAATGCCCAGGGATTGACCCAGCCGGCGGGAGGGGACGGGGCCAAAAACGTATTTCATGATGGTTCTTCCTCTGCTTGGTCGTGGCTGCCACCCGCCTGTGTGAACTGCTGGGCACTCAGGGCCAGCTTGAGCCAAGCCGTCAGTTCCTCGGCCTGGATGAATCCGACGATCTCTGCATCCTGCCCGGTCACGCCTGCCACCTCAGCCACGGCATGCTGGATGTCAAGAGAAAGCGGCACAGCAATCGGGCAAAACACCGAGGAGGGCCGGAAGGTATAGGAGACATACCCACCCTCATCAACTTGCAAGTCTTCGATCAGGCGCATGCGCACCACATCCGCTCCGGTCTCTGAGTCAATTATCTTTGCCAGTTTCTCAAGGATTGCAACTCGTAACTGCTCGGGGTCAATCATATCTTTCTTTCGGTCTGAACAGGGATTGCCCTGGCAAATGCCTCCAACAGTCGAGGAATCTCGGGTAGATTCACCTCTTCAATTTTGCCAGCGTCGCACAGAGCAGAAATCCCAGGGTCAATGGGGAGTTGTGCCAGCAGCGGCGCAGCGGCTGTCATCGCAACTCCATCCACGTGGCTGGGACCGAAAATGAAATGGCGTTTGCTGGTGTCCGGGCAGACAAAGTAAGCCATATTTTCCACCACGCCAAGGATGGGCACACCAACAGCCTGCGCCATGTGCACTGCCTTGCGCACGATCATGGCTGCCAGGCCTTGGGGTGTCGTGACCATCAAAATGCCTTTGACGGGCAGGGACTGCATGGTGCTCAAAGCTGCATCCGAGGTGCCGGGCGGCAGGTCAACCAACAGGTAATCCAGGTCGCCCCACATCACATCTCCCCAGAGTTGGGTGATGGCCTTGCCGATCAATGGCCCTCTCCAGATGACCGGTTGATCCTCGTCGGCCAGTAAGAAATTCATGGAAATGACCTTTATCCCGGTGCGGCTCAGGAATGGCCGGATTCCAACCGGCCCCGGTTCTACAGGCCCCTGCAGCCCAAACAACATAGGGATGCTTGGACCGGTGATATCCGCATCCAGGATGCCCACGCGATGTCCATTTCGGGTCAGACCGGCGGCCAATAAACCGGTGACAAACGATTTTCCCACGCCGCCTTTGCCGCTCATCACTGCCACTACGCGCTGGATGTGGTTATATTTTGCTGCCGTCCCCTCTTCGGATGTTCCCATCAATGCTTTACGCTCTTCGTCGTTCATCGCGCCCATGTGAACAATCACTTCATTCACACCCGGCAGGGTGCCCACCGCGGTACGCACATCCGATTCAATCTGGCTTTTGAAGGGACAGTTCGGCACGGTGATGGCAAGCGTAATTTCGACAACCCCCTCTTTTATCTCCACCTTGCGGACCATGTTCAAGTCTGTCAGGCTGCGATGCAGTTCGGGGTCGTTGACGCGTGCAAGCGCCTCGAGGATTTGTTTTTGTGAAATAGTTGGGGTCATGACATTTCCTTTACTTTGATGGTATGAGTTGGATGGCAAGCGCTGTCAATAAATTGTGCCACACAGCGATCATCTCTTGGCTGGCAGGAGACTCGCGCTGGAAAGCCGTCACAGGCTCGCCATTCAACATCGCCTGTGTGACAGTCTCGTCGAACGGGATGCGGCCGACCAGTTCCAGTCCGTGCTCCTGGCAGAAGGCTTCGATTTGGCGCGTGCCTTCAGGATAGATGTCGGCCTTGTTGACGCAGACCAGGGTCGGGACGCGGAAGTGGGCGGTCGTCTCCAGGATGCGCTGCAAATCATGTATGCCGGCCGCGGTCGGCTCGGCCACGATCAGCGCCAGGTCTGCGCCGGCCGCAGCTGAGATGACCGGGCAGCCGATCCCCGGCGGGCCGTCCACGATCAGGAGAGGGTATTCCCCATCCAGCGCGGCCAGGCGTGCCTGCTGTTTAACCAGGGTGACAAGTTTGCCCGAATTTTCCTGGGCAGGTTTCAGTTCCGCGTGGAAGAGCGGTCCGTAGCGGCTCTCGGAGCGATACCATTGACCGGCTGTTTGCGGTTCCATGCGAATGGCCTCTTCCGGGCACTGGTAGACGCATGCCGCGCAACCTTCGCAGGCAATTGGGTCAATAGAGTAGCCCTCACCCCCCAATCCTTTCCCATTGGGAGAGGGAAGCAGAACGGCATCGAAGCGGCATACCTGCTCGCAAATCCCACAACCCTGGCAGAGTTGCGGGTCAATGATTGCCAACGAGCCACCGGTGAAATCGTGGGTCTCTAACCGTTCAAGGCATAGCACTAATCCCAGGTTGGCGGCGTCCACGTCGGCATCGGCCAGGACTGTCTTGACAGGAGCTGGATTTTCGTGTGCCAGGTGCGCGAAGGCCGCTGCCAGGCTGGTCTTGCCGGTGCCGCCCTTGCCGCTGAGAATGACGAGCTGTTTCATTGTGAGGCCCTTCCCACAATGTCGGCGAACAGTTGGCGGAAGCGTTCTGCGTACTCCGGATGAATCTCGGTCAATGTCTGCCCGCGCGCAACGCCTTCGGCAATCGTGCGCTCGATCGGCACGCGCATCAGGATCGGGAGATCTTCCGCCGCGCAGAACTCGTCCACGCCAGCGTCACCTGAACCATCGCGATTGATAATAACGCCGACAGGAATTTTCAGCTCGCGCGCGACCTGGACTGCCAGCCGCAAATCGTGCAATCCGAAAGGCGTTGGCTCAGTGACCAGCACGACGCAGCCCGCGCCGAGTATCGCTTCGACCACCGGGCACGACGTGCCGGGCGGCGCGTCCACAATCACGACCTGCTCCGGGTGCGGCGCAGCCCATTTTTTGAGTTGGCGGATGACCGGCACGACCATTGGCTGGCCCACATCGAGCACTCCGCGGGCGAAGGGGATCCCGTTGCGCGCCGGGCCGCGTTCGATCACGCCCATCCGGGCGGGCGTCTCGCTGATCGCCTTCTCCGGGCACAGGGCGGTGCAGGAGCCGCAGCCGTGGCACAACTGCGGGAAGACCATCGTTTTCTGGCCAAGGACGGCGATGGCGTGGTACTGGCAGACCTCGGCGCACTTTCCGCAGTGAGTGCATTTCGATTCGTCCACGGTCGGGACAAGCAACCCCACCTCCCGCTGTTCATCGAAATCGGGATGCAGGAACAGGTGGGCATTGGGCGCCTCGACGTCACAGTCCAGGAAAAGCGGCGGAGGGGACTGCCCCGTCGCCAGGCTAAGCGCCAGGCTGGTAGCGACGGTCGTCTTGCCAGTCCCGCCCTTGCCGCTGGCAACAGCAATGCGCATGGATCAGCCGTGATGTCCGCTCTGTGTTGGCGCGCCGACCTGTTGAAGTTTACCGGCTTGGAAGCGCTCAACCGCCTGGCGTGCGGTGCGGCAGTCGCCATATAGGTACATGGCGATGCCTGCGGCTTTGAGCGCGTTGAAGGCGTTCGGGCCAAAATCGCCGCTGATGACCGCCTCCGCTTTCCGGTCGGTGACGAACTGGGCGGCCTGGATGCCCGCCCCGCCGGAGGCATTCACGCCGGGGTTGGGATGCGCCTCCCACTGCATACTCTTGACATCCACTACCAGCAGGTAAGCGCCACGCCCGAAGCGCGGATCAACGTCCGCCTCAAGACTGGGTAAAGTGGTTGACAGGACGATTTTCATTCCGGCTTACTCCCGGATCATCTTCGTCCCGCAATCCGGACAGACCTGGTCAATGCAGCGCTGACCAATAACGTGAGCGATCTTCTTGCCGCACTTCGGGCAGACACATTTGCCGCCAGGGCCGGAGCCGGGCTTATTGCCGCCGCCCCGGCCATGGCCTCCTCCCGGTCCGCGTCTCTGGCCGTAGCCCTGTCCAAAACGATTCCTAAGAATTTGTGCTGACATAAGTTTCTCCTTTCCGCATATTGTTGGTCAGTGAAGCCGTTCCACCAGGTCAACGATCCTGCCTTCTAGGTAGGCCGTCACCGCCTCGTCGATTGAAACAATGTCGGTGACAACCGGCCGGATGCCGGCCACCTTCATGCTTTCGTAAGCACCCATGCCCATGCCACGGCATAACAAGGCCTCGCAGTCGGTAATGGCTTGCGACATACGGATGTGCTTGTCGTGCGAGGCAGGATCCAAGCCATGCGGCTGGCCAGGCGCCTCGGTCGCGTGGGATTCATTGGCGAAGTGGGCATGGCCGAGTTTCTCGCGCAACTCTCGGTCAACGATCTTCCCATCCTCGATTGACACGACTAGGTAATACGGGGCACGTCCGAAGTGATGGCTGATGGTTTTACCGTCATCGGTAATGGCTGCAATTTTCATGATAGATATCTCCTTGCTGAGTGAAATTATCGTATATGAATTCATCCCGATTTAATCTTTTACCTGTTCTGCCATGAAATGTTGCTCGGCAGAACAGTCGTTTTCATCCGCTGGGCACAGGATCAGGATGGAGCGCAATAAGCTGTTGCTTTTGTTTTCCCAGCGATGAGAAAGGTGGGCCTGAAAAATCAAACTGTCGCCAGCATCCAAGACATACTCCTGGCCTACGATTGTGTAAGTCATACATCCTTCCAAACAATACACGAACTCCTGGCCAGTATGAACGATCGAGTCAGGGCCGCTACCTGCGCCGGATTCGAGTGTGATCAAAAGTGGAATGCCATCTCCCAGAGTCAATCCATGACCCAGATCCTCCAGCGAGCCGTGTGATAAATTCGCCCGCGGGCGTTGCCCTGCTCTTTGGTAGACTACATCCTGCCGCTCAGATATAGTTTTAAAAAAGAACGTAATAGGAACCTCGAGAGCTCGTGCCAGTTGTTGAAGGGTGCTAACATTGGGAGACGATTTTTCATTCTCGATCAGGCTGAGGGTATTGAAGTTCAGTCCGCTCATCTCTGCCAAGGATCGGATGGATAACCCTTGGCTGGAACGTAGCTCACGCAGGCGGTGGCCTACGTTGATCTCAGTTGGATTAGCTTCTCTTGTTTCCATGATAGCCATCAGCCTCTCTTGCCAGCGGCGATGTCTTCGAACCATGCGAGTGTTGGGTTTGCCTTGGCGGTTATAGGACATAGACGACTCCGGTATCATACAATGTAATAATATTATAGTACATATTCTCGAAATATGTAATATTATATTATTATCCTAAGGATATTTATCCTACCCGCTCGAACACGGTTTTTCTCATGCGGTTTATGACCAATCTACGAGATCAACAATATGTGATAAATCGTTCAAAATCGTGACGATTGTCACTATAAAGCCATAACCTAACATGATATTCTTCTTGCAGATATTCACCTATTCGCATAAGTCAAACCCTTATGTCTGAATTAGCCCAAGAAGTAACCCAACTCCACGCCGACATCTGCTCCGCACTGGCAGATCCCCGGCGGATTTTGCTTTTGTACGCCCTGGCAGAAAAACCCCGAAACGTGAACGATCTGGCGAACGAGATCGGCATCAGCCAGCCAGCCACCTCGAGGCACCTCAAGCTGTTGCGCGAGCGCGGACTGGTCACGGCAACGCGCGACGGCGCCAATGTCGAGTACAGCATCAACGACCACCGCCTGATAGAAGCCCTTGACCTGCTGCGCGCCGTGTTGCGCGACCGGTTGGCCCACAGCGCCAGCCTGGTTGACGTAACTGACGTTACATAGAAACAACTCCGTTTCTCATAAGACCCAAATCTCATGGAGGATTGCATGCGTAATAAAAGAATCATGATCTTTCTATCTGCCATTGGCCTGATCCTGGTTCTTGGCAGCGCTTTGTGGCTGGCAACCGCACAACCCGTCAGCGCAGCGTGTGGCTCGCAAACCTCTTCTTGCAAGAACTGCCACGAAATACAGGCGCAGGACTCCGTCAATAACGATGGCACGGCCTGGCACATGCAGCACGCCTTCGGCGATTTCTGTTATTTATGTCACGCGGGAAACAGCCAGGCGACTGATAAAGTCGCCGCACACACCGGCATGGTGCCCCCCCTCTCGGATATCAACACAAACTGCCTGGGATGTCATCCCAATGACGCCATGCAACTGGCGCAGGTCTACGCGACCACGCTGGGCGTCGAAGTCAGCGCCGGTGGAGGCGTCAGCGCAGCCACTCCTGCTTCCAATCAGCCTGCGCAGACCGCTGCACCAGCCGCAACCGAGGCGGCACCCGCGGGTATGGTGGTCGAATCGCCAGATGTGATTGACTACGTCCAGCAGTACAACGAAACCGTCCTGAACCATAAGCCGATCAACTGGGGCAACGTAATCGCAGGCGTGCTGATTGCTCTACTGGCGCTCGGCGGCGGAGCATTTATCATCTTGAATGAGAAAAAACGCCGGGAAGCGGCAAAGCCAGTCGCTGCAAAGGCAGAAGAGAAGGCCTCAATAAACATCGAGAATTACCCGCAGGAGGTAGTCGCTCTCTTGCCTCAGATCGCCGCGCTGAACCCGAGAGGTCGAAAAGCCTTACAGATCTTGCTCAAAGACCCCGATGCCGCCTCCGAAATCCTATATGGCCTCTCGCGTCTGGATCCTGAACTGATCAGGCGCGTAAAAACATTGGATCGTGAAGCACAGGCATTGCTTCTAGCTCTGGCTGGAGATTAATTCACCCAAAAAGGAGGAACACCTATGAAAGTGCTTATCAACCAAATCCGCAAGGAGGAATGGTCGCCTTATGCGGCCGGCATCCTGCTCGGCATCGTCTGCATATTGACGGTGGTGCTGAGTCAAAACCTGTTGAGCGAATCGGGCGGATTCGAGATCCTGGCCGCTTATATCGGAAAGGCAATTGACCCGAAAAACATGTACTTCAATTATGTCATGCCAGCGGGAATCACCTTCCCGGTCGTCCTGCTGGTCGGCGTCTTCTTTGGCGGCATGTTGGGCGCGCTTTCCAGCGGCACGTTCAAATTCCGCACCATGGATGACGAGCAGTGGAAACAGGCCATCGGCAAGCAGACCTGGAAGCGCTGGTTGCTGCTCTTCATCGGCGCCATCATCCTGGAATATGCGGCTGGCATCGCCGGCGGCTGCACCAGCGGCCTGGCTATCTCCGGCGGGATGTTGCTCGTCCCGGCGGCCTTCCTGTTCATCGTCGGGATGTTTGCCTCCGGCATCATCACCGCCCTGATCATTTACGGGAAGAAATATTAGATATTCCGAGGAGGCTGATATGAACTATGTAATTGCTATCGTGCTCGGCGTGTTCTTCGGTTTCTCGTTGAACAAGGCCGGCCTGACCAAATATACCAAGATTGTCAACGTATTTCGCTTGAACGATTTGGCTGTGCTGAAGTTTATGATGACGGCGGTGGTCGTCGCCATGATCGGCCTGTATGGATTGAAAGGGTTAGGCCTGGTCGCCTTCCCGGCCGTACCCACCACGTACGTGGTCGGCAATGTTGTTGGCGGGTTGATTTTCGGGGTTGGCATGTCCCTGGCGGGTTTCTGACCAGGCACCTGCGTCGCTGGTAGCGGCGAAGGTAAACTGGATTATCTGATCCCCGGCCTGCTTGGTTTCCTGACCGGCGCGCTCATCTACGGCCTGACCTATCAACAAGTGTTCCCCAAGATCTCCTCAATTGCCAACTACGGCAATGTCGTCTTGCCGGATCTCTGGCACATCAATCCCTACCTGGCAGTACTCGTCTTCACGATCATGGCTCTCGTGCTGTTCTACCTGATAGACCGCGCAGGGCTGCAGCGCAAGAAGAAATAAACCACAAGGGGCCAGCTGACGACCAGCCAGGTTAGCTGGCCCCTGGGAGATAATTATGCCGAACCCATTATCAAGACGCGACTTTCTCAAAGTCGGAGGCGCAGCGCTCGGCGCATTGACAGTCAGCCAGTTCATACCGCCCCGGGTCGCCAAAGCCGCCCGGACCTCGGGACTGCTCGACCCCAACGGCGACGGTTACATCCCGACCATGTGCGAGATGTGCGTCTGGCGCTGCGGTGTGCTGGCCAAAGTCGAGGAGGGGCGCGTCGTCAAATTGGAAGGCAATCCCGACCACCCTAACTCGAAGGGGAAACTATGCGCTCGCGGCCAATCGGGCCTGATGAATACCTACGACCCCGACCGGGTGCTGACTCCGCTCATCCGGATCGGCCAGCGCGGCGAGGGCAAGTTCCGCAAGGCCTCCTGGGACGAGGCGCTGGATGTCGTCGCCCAGAACATGCTCAAGATCAAGGAGCAATACGGCGCGCAGGCAATGATCTTCTCGTCCACGCACAACCTGTCCCAGGTCCAGTTCGAGAACCTGCTCTATGCCTTCGGTTCGCCCAACTACGGAACGCAGCGCAGCCTGTGCTTCAATGCCATGGTGACCGCTTTTTCTCTGACATACGGGATCGAGGAACCCAACCGGGATTACACCAACGTCAAATACATTCTTCTCACCGGGCGCAACCTGCTAGAGGCAATTTCGACCTCGGAGACATCCAATTTGATGGACGCGGTCGCGCGCGGAGCCAAACTGGTCGTTCTCGATCCGCGCTTCACGAAGACCGCCTCCAAAGCAACCGAGTGGCTTCCCATTCGTCCTGGCACTGACCTGGCTTTCATCCTGGCGATGATCAATGTGATCGTCACCGAGAAATTAGGAGATTGCGAATTCACCGCAAGATACGCGGTCGGCTGCGACAAACTCCCCAATCACGTTTCTTTTTACACCCCCGAATGGGCGGCAAAAAAGACCGGCCTCCAGGCGGATTCAATTCGCCGCATCGCGCGCGAATTTGCAGCCGCCATGCCCCATTCACTCGCCCACCCTGGTTGGCGCACCTCGAACTTCATCAATTCATTCCAAACCGAGCGGGCGATTGCCACGCTGAACGCCATCGTCGGCAACATCTTCGAGCAAGGCGGCTGCCTGAACGCAGAAAGTCCCGAAGCAGCCGGAATCAATCTTGGAAAACCTACCCAACCTGCTTATCCACGCCTCTCATCGCTGCGTCTGGATGGCGTACCCTGGAAATATCCGTTGGTGCCGCTCAAATTGGGCGTCTTCCAGGAGCTGCGCGACGCCGTCCTGACCGGACAACCCTATCAAGCGCACGGTTGGTTCATTTCTCGGCAGAACCCGGTGCTATCCCTGCCCGACCGCCAGAAGACTTTGAAAGCCTTCGGAAAGATGGATTTCATTGTCACGGTAGACATTATCATGAACGACACCGCCTGGTTCTCGGACGTGGTGCTCCCCGAATCTTCCTACCTGGAGCGCTACGACCCGCTTACAACTATCGGCGGCAAAGTATTCATCCGCCAGCCGGTGATCGAACCGCAAGGTGAAGCGAAATCGGCGCTGTTGATCTACAAGCAGCTCGGCGAACGGCTTGGTCTGAGCGATTATTTCCAGTATGAAGACGAGGAAGATTACATTCGACAACAACTCGCTCCATTGGGATACTCGCTGGATGAAGTCCGTTTACATGGCTACGTGGAACCCCCCGCCGTGCAGAAGTCACAAGAGATCACTTTCAACACGCCAAGCGGAAAGGTAGAAATATATTCCGAAACACTCGCCAATGCCGGCTATCCCGCCCTGCCCACCTGGGAAGAACCCCCCTCCCCCGCAGCAGATCATTTCTATCTGCTCACGGGCAAAGTCGGCCAGCACACCCAATTCGGCACGCAAAACAACCAATTGCTTCACAAGCATGAAGATTATCCCCGCCTGTGGATGAATCCCGAGGCTGCTGATAAATTGAGCCTGAAGGATTGGGAACTGGTCGAAGTGACCAGCGAGGTCGGTTCAGTGAAAATACCTGTGCAGGTAACACCAGCCATCCGCGCGGATTGCGTCTACCTGACCCCCGGCTATGGGCATCTCTCCAAGGGCCTGCGCACCGCTTACGGGGACGGTGTAAGCGATTCAGAGTTGCACGTCACTTACGTGGATCCTGTCAGCGGCGGCCAGGCACTCAGCCAGACATTCGTAACGGTCAGGAAAGCGTAGGAGGTGGGACATGGCTGACAAAAAACGCTACGGATTTGTAATAGACATCTCGCGCTGTATTGACTGCCGGGCTTGCCAGGTGGCTTGCAGCGTGGAAAATAGCGTCCCGCTGAACCACACCCGCATCTGGATCCACGACCAGGGCGTGCAAGGTACGTTCCCCGAACTATCCCGTACCTTTGTCCCCTATAACTGTATGCACTGCGAGCATCCTCCGTGCATCGAGGTATGCGTCAGCGGCGCGACTTACAAAGACCCGGATAACGGGCTTGTCCTGGTTGACCAGGAGGCCTGCATCGGCTGCGGTTTCTGTGTGGAGGCCTGTCCCTACGACGCCCGCTACCTGGACGAGAAACGCGGCGTGGTGGACAAATGCAACGGCTGCATCCAGCGCGTCGAGATCGGCCAGAAGCCGGCCTGCGTCGCGACCTGTCTCGGTGGCTCGCGCCTGTTCGGCGACTTGAACGATCCAGGTTCGGATGCGTCCATTGCGCTTAAAAACGCCAAATTAGTATTCCGCTTGGATATTGAGGGCAAGAACATTGATACCGACCCGAATATCTATTTCGTCAACACCCCTGAGAGCTTTACCAGCCTGGTCACCAGCGATGCATTCAAGCAACAAGGCAAGGCAGTACCGCGCGTACCGGAATACACCATTTCTGAGGACGGCTGGAAAAAAGTGCTCGTCCCGGCTATCGCCGCTGGCATTGGCGCTTCGTTCCTGGTGCAAGCGACCTATTTCACCAAGCAATTGATCGAGGGCGAGAAGGAGTTTGACGAATGAGCAGCCACAAGAACATCTCCATTGTCGAGCGCCGCCGCCTGCGCGAGAAAAAATACAAGAAACACAACCTGGCCAACATCCTGACCCACTGGTTCAACGTCGGGATGTGGGTGCTGCTCCTGCCGACCGGCATCGCTATTATCTCCTCGCCACGCCTGGGCCTTAGCCCAGTCTGGATGCAGGAGCTCTTCCGCAACATGTTCGGCGAGGCCGCCAACTTGATCAAGTTCCATTATACGCTGGGGTTTATCTGGGGCTTCGTGCTGATCTTCAACATCCTGGTCGGCTTCCGCAAGTACTTCGTCCCCTTCGCAGTCAGCCGCATGTTGCTGGATAAGGATGACATCGAGTGGCTGAAGACCAAGCCGTTGCAAATGCTCGGCCTGATGAAAGACAAGTCCCTGCCCCCACAGGACGCCTATAACGCCGGGCAGAAGCTATATATGTACGTGGTCATCCTAGGCACGCTGGGGATCATGGTCAGCGGGCCGATCATGGCCTTCAGAACGATCTTTCCACCCCTCTTGAAGCAAATCGCTCAGCCGCTGCATTGGGTCTCGGTCTTCGCCATTGTGGCCGGGGTGATCATCCACGTCTACATGGGCGCCATCTTCCCCGAAGAGAAAGAAGCCTTCTTCTCGATGTTCGGCGGCAAGGTCTCAGCCTGGTACGCGCGGGCGCACCATGAGAAGTGGTACTGGGAAAAGGTCCAGGAAGAGATGGATTGGGAAGAGGAAGTTGCTCGTCAAATCCAGGAATCCAGCGAAAGCAAAAAACCTTCTGCCCATTCTCAACCGTCAACATGATGGTCAAATTCAGGGCTTCTACTTGCTGCACCGCAACGGTAATAAAGAAACTGACGACCATGTCCATTGACCACCTCGCCCTTCGATTTTCCGACCTTTGCTGATATGGGCCGCGTTGGGCAGTTCATGGGCAAATTCTCTTCTGCCACACACGCGAGCGGTACGATCAATATTTATATATGGGCGATCATGACAGACCGGGCTTGCGAAATGGGCAAGTTCACCTGGGAAGCAGAGTCGCCCTGATCGATTGGGCTGATCTAAATATTTTAAAGGGTTATCCGGTTCTTTTTCACGGCTGCAACCTATCCTTTACCGGCTCTGTCAAAGTGTCGGGTAATTATAAATAGTTTATGGTATATGTAGGTTTGGCTGCAAGTTGCACCTGATGGATAAACCTGCTATACTTTATAAGATGAATGCCCGATCTAATAATAATCTGGTAATCTTGATCACCTTCGCCATCCTTCTCGCCATTGCCTGCAATTCAATTACCCTTTTTCCTACACCAGCCGCGACCACGGAACCTAAGCCCCTTCATTTCGAAAACGAACAAGTTGCCTTCGATTATCCGGACGGGTGGAAGATATACGAAGCCGGTGACCCTGCATTCGTCACCTACCCCATACAATTAGGCGGTGAGCTGGTCGCCGGCGCGGCAGATCCATATACCCTCTACGGTGGTCGGGGCATGGCTCGTTTTCTTGCACTTTTCCGCCAGCCGCTCCCGCCCGGCGCCAATGTAGAGCAAGTCATGCAAGAAGCTTATAGCCAGCGATTCCTTTCAAAAGGGTTAGTGAGTGCTGACGGTCCTGTCACCCTCGCTGGGCTGCCAGCTTATCAGAAAACCTATCGGATCTACTCGGGAGAACCGGCTTTCGAATTACGCGATATCTGGGCTGAAAGGGGCGGCGAAATATTCAGGCTGTCCATTTGGACGAACTACGGCAACCCCGAATTCTTTGCAGCTTTCCAATCCATCGCAGACAAGTTCATAGAAAGTCTGGAGATAAAATGATAACAGGCTCTCCACTGAGCCTATACATAAGTTTATGTTTCCATTAATCACTGCACTCATCGGATTGATCAGCAGTTACTTTCTTCTCGGTCAGGAATGCCTCAGGGCATGGGGCTAAGTTATGTACCTTCATTAAGGGCAAGGCAACGGGGGTCGCCCGGTGCGGGAAAACCGCACGCCGGTAAATTATGAGGAACTGACCCCATCGCAACAATGGGAAGGTTTCGGCCTCCCCCTTACCCATTGGCTGAGCTGGGTTCTGACTAAAATGTGTTAATCCTTTAAACGGAAGGCGAATATGACCCCTCCAAACGAAGCAAAATTGATGGCTTTACACTGCCCACAGTGTGGCGCGACCCTCCCACCCGGCGCCGAGGGATACATAGTCTGCCAGTACTGCGGCTCGAGTCTGATCTGGAACCACCCAGACGCCCAGGCTGCTGAGCCGCAAGAGGTGGCTGCCATGCGCGGCATGCGCTTGAAACAGTTTTCCTACACCGACGCGCAGGGCACCGGTCTGGAGTTATTCCGTATGCTCGTACCCGTAGGCTGGCATTTCGAGGGCGGCTGCCACTGGCTGCTGGACAATCCAGGCATGCCGGCGGCTGTGGCTTTTCAAGTGTCCAACCCCCAGGGAGCCGAAATGTTTTCGGTCCTGCCAAATATCAACTTAACCTGGAACAACAATCCTATGACCGGGATGATGCATCCAATCGGGTCGCGCTACTTTGGGGCCGAAGTGCGTCCGCCAGTAAGCGTCCACCAAGCCCTGCGGGAACTGGTACTGCTCCGTAACCGTTCCAATGTCGAGGGCCTCCAGATCCTGGCCGAAGAGCCACAGCCAGACCTGCCGCGGCTGGTCAAGTCAGAAGCAGCCATCTCTGGCGGTTCGGCGGAGGGAGGTAAACTGCGCATCCACTACTCCTGGCAAGGCTGCCAGTATGATGAGGACATTTATGGAGTAGTCGAGATCTTCCGTACCCCGCTGGCATCCGTGTTGGGGCCTAGCGAGATCCTGATCTGGTTCGTTGACTATCTCTTCACATTTCGAGCCGCGCCGGGACTCCTGGATGCTACCATGGACCTCTACAAGGTGATGATCGGTTCATTCCATCTCAACCCGGACTGGTACGCGGCCTTCAAATCAATTGCCCAATACCTGGCTCAACGGCAGATCCAGCGCATCCAGCACATCGGGCAGATCGGCCAGATCCTGGCCCAGACGGGGAGCCAGATTAGGCAACAGAACCTAAACGACTGGTATGCCCGCCAGCAAGTATACGACCGGCTTTCGACCGACTGGAGCCGCACCGTGCGAGGTGTTGATGCCTTTCTCGATCCGCACTGTCAGGAGGTGGTGGAACTGCCCTCCGGTTACGGACAGGCCTGGGCCAACAACCTGGGTGAATATGTCCTGACCGAGGATCCCAACTTCAACCCAAACCTCCAATCCAACCTGCACTGGGAACCCATGCAACCGCAATGAGGGCAAGGAATGGCGTTTCCCGATAAGCATTATTTTCTTTCCACCCTGCGTGGACAGGCGCGGAGGTCTTTTTTGTCGCGAGGCTCACCGGTAGATGCGTGAGTTGAAAAGTACATTACCAACCCAGTGAAAATCTGGTCTGAGCCGATCCGTAACGGTGCAGCTCCGTTGGCCTCAAAGTACCCAGGTGCACCCCGCAAGGGATGTTCGCGAAGTGGGCAAGCCAGGGGTTTCTCCCGAAGGACATCGGGACGAAGTAAGGCATCCGAAATGCGCTCCCGATGCTGCGGTCTGCCCGGTCTTTCCTGCTAACCAGCCAGTCTAGGATAGTCAGCATGGTCATAGTAGTAGCTTATTGCAACGAAGGGTTGTACCTCTATGCCGTGAGTTCGGTTTGTCCTATGTCTTTGGATGATACTTGCTCTCTCAGGTATATTTCCGCTTTGAAGTGACGCCAGCTCGCGTCTACCTTTTTCATTAATAGGCAAACTTCACCTTTGTAAAAGACGCCGTCTGAGTGTAGAATGCCATGACAGATGTTCAAACCCCTCTCACAACACGACTTTGACCAACGATCAGCCTTTCAGCGCTTCTTCGTGGTTTTGGTAGCCCAGGCTGCCATTATGCCATTATTTCCATTCCGCAGCACAGATAAATTTAGTGGCGGTAATTCGCTGAGTGAACTCAACCCGAAATGTTGGAGGAAATCAGGCGTGGTGCCATACAGGATTGGCCGCCCAGGCCCTTCAGCGCGCCCGAATTCCTGGATCAGCCCCTTGCCAAGCAGGCTCTTCATCACGCCGTCGCTGTTGACCCCGCGTACCGCTTCCACCTGCGGTCGGGTCACCGGCTGCTGGTAAGCGATGATCGCCAAAGTCTCCAGCGCGGCGCGGCTCAGGTGGCTGATCGCCTCCAGACCTAGAAAACGTTCTATCAGTTCAGCCGTTTCAGGGACGGTGGTCAGTTGGACGCGTCCGGCATGGCGTTGCAGACGCAGGCCACGCGTCCGCAGTGCCTCGTCCAGTTCATCCAGGCCACTTTCCACGTCCACAGTCGAAACTTCCAGCGCGGCGGCCAGTTGCGCCGGGGGCACTGGTTCGGCGCTGACAAAGAGCAACGCTTCCAGAGCAGCAGCCAGAGCCAACTGCGCAGGGTTTTCAGATTCGCTCATGCTATAATAACTCCCGTTTGGAGAGATGTCTTATGCTTATTCAAAAAAGACTCGTCTTCGCCGCGCTGGCGCTGATGCTGGCAACCCTGGCCTGCATAATCAACATCGGCGGGCCGGTTTACCCGACGCCGTCCATCCCGGTCTCGACCGAGGCTGTTGACAGCCTGAACCAAGCCATCCAGACGGCTGTAGCTGCCGGTGTGGACTCGGGCGTAGTGACGCTGGTCATCACCGAAACCCAACTGACCTCTTACCTGGCTTTCAAGCTTCAGACGCAGAACAGCCCATTCATTTCCAATCCGCAAGCCTACCTGCGGGACGGGCAAATCCAAATCTACGGTACAGCCACACAGGGCTATTTCCAGGTGACAGCCAACTTCATCCTGACTGCCGGAGTTGACGAACAAGGGCAAATGATGATCGAGTTGACCTCCGCTGACTTCGGCCCGCTGCCCGTCCCCGACGGCTTGAAAGAGGCTGCCACGGCCATTATAAACGAAGCCTACACCGGCTCGCTGGGGCCGATCGCCACCGGCTTCAGGTTGGAAAGCATTACGATCGCGGATGGCGCGATGGTCATCGTCGGGCTGACAAAATAGCGATTGGATTATACCAGTATCCGCATGGCAGGAATTTTCCCCACACGAAGGCTCATTGTAGATTGCCGTGATAACCCGGCAAGAGTAAGACAAATTTCTAATTTGTCCTCCTTTACATTCCTGTTCGTGATAATCCTGGCTTCCTTCACACTCTTAACTGGCTGCCGCCCACCGCAGGTTTCGCAAGCGGACATTACGGTCAACATCGAGGCGGATGGCGCGACACAGCCGGTCAGCATCCCAGCCGGCACCACCGTGCAGCAAGCCATCACTGCGGCAGGGATTACTTTGAGTAATCTGGATCGCCTTGAGCCTCCAGGATATACCGTCCTTTCAGAGGGCGATTCGGTGCGCGTGCGGCGCATCCGCGAGGTATTCGACACCCAGCAAGTCGTCATCCCCTTCGAGCATCAAGAACTGCGCAACGAGTCCCTGCCAGAGGGAGAGACGCGCCTGATCCAGGCCGGCCAGAACGGGCTGAGGGAATTGACCTATCGCCACGTTTATGAGGATGGCGTGGAGTCGAGCAGTTCGGTCATCAAGGAGATTATTCTACAGCCTGCCACGCCGGAGATCGTCATGCTGGGCGTGCAGACGCCTTTCGCGCCCCTGCCCATTCCCGGCAAGCTAGCTTATCTCTCCGCAGGTAACGCCTGGCTGATGGAAGATTCGACCGCCAACCGCAAGCCCCTGGTCACCAGCGGCGACCTGGACGGGCACATCTTCGCCCTCTCGCCGGATGGCAACTGGCTTCTTTTCACACGCAAATCCACCAAGCCCTTGCAAGAAGAGATCAACACCCTGTGGATTGTCAGCACATCCAGCCAGACCCAAACGCCAATCAACTTGAAAGTATCCAACGTGATACACTTCGCCGGGTGGGTTCCTAGCCAGGCCAACACGGTCAGCTACTCGACCGTCGAGCCGCGCGCCACGGCGCCGGGCTGGCAGGCCAATAACGACCTTTACACCGTCACCTTTAGCGCTGGCGGCGTGGTGGTCAAGCCCAAGATGATCATCGAGGCGAACGCGGGAGGGATCTATGGCTGGTGGGGGACGACATTCGCCTGGTCGCCGGACGGCGCGCAACTGGCTTACGCCCGGCCGGACGGCGTCGGCTTCGTGGACCTGCCGAGTAGGTGCTGCGCAGAAACCGGTACGTTGAGCCCCTGGCTGGATGTCACCCCGCTCGACACGCACGCCGACTGGGCCTGGATCCCCAGCCTGGCCTGGGGCGCGGACGGAGAGACGCTGTTCGTCGTCACACACGCCCCGCCGACAGGTCTGATCAGCCCCGAAGAGTCGCCCTTCTTCGACCTGCTCGGCCTTTCGCTGGTCAACAACGCCAACATCCGCCTGGTTCAACAGACCGGCATGTTCGCCTATCCAGCCGTCTCACCGCTGCGGGTGAACGGGCCAGAGAAGGCTTACCGGGTTGCCTATTTGGAAGCCATCTTCCCGGCCCAGAGCGAGACCAGCCACTACCGCCTGGTGGTAATGGATCGCGACGGCTCGAATAGGCAGAGACTCTTCCCAGCCCAGGGGTTGACCGGCCTTGATCCCCAGACGCCGGTCTGGGCGCCGGAAGCAATCACAGGCGAGGGCGATTTCCTGGCCATCCTGTACCAGGGCAACCTGTGGCTGGTTGATATTGGCAGTGGCCAGACGCAGCAAATTACCGGAGATGGATTGACCGATAAGATTGATTGGAAATAACTATCATGTCATTGCGAGCCGCCGTTCTTCCCTGGCACGACCGCCACCTGTACCTGCCTGTCCTGGCGGCCAGGCCAGGGCGCCAGGTGCAGGCAGGACGGTGTGGCAGCGAAGCAATCTCCTAGCGAGTCGGGGATTGCTTCGTCGCTCACCTGCCCACAACGCAGTTGCGGGTCGCTCCTCGCAATGACACCCAAAAGTGAGGAAACATGCGTATTCTCATCACCGGCGCGGCCGGATTCCTGGGTTCACATCTGTGCGACCGCCTGCTGGCTGAAGGCCATGAGGTGGTCGGGATGGACAATTTCATCACCGGCAGCCCTGATAACATTGCCCACCTGTCTGGCGATGGGAAATTTACCTTCTATCGGAATGACGTTTCGAATTACATCCTCGTTCCGGGTAGGATTGACGCTGTTCTGCATTTCGCCTCTCCGGCCAGTCCCAACCCGACCTCGCCGTTCGGCTATCCCAACCTGCCCATCCAGACCATGAAAGTCGGCGCTTTAGGCACACATAACTGCCTGGGGCTATGTCGCACCCAGGGAGCGCGTTTCCTGCTCGCCTCCACCAGCGAAATCTACGGCGACCCGGTGGAACACCCGCAAAAAGAGACTTACTGGGGGCACACCGACCCGGTCGGCCCGCGCTCGATGTACGATGAGGCCAAGCGCTTCGCCGAAGCCTTGACCATGGCTTATCACAACTACCACAACGTGAACACGCGCATCGCCCGCATCTTCAACACCTACGGCCCGCGCATGAGAATGGACGATGGCCGCCTGATGCCCAATTTCCTCCAGCAAGCTCTCCAGGGAAAGCCCCTCACAGTCTACGGCGACGGCTCGCATACCCGTAGTCTTTGCTACGTGGACGATCTGATTGATGGCATCTACCAACTGCTGCTGTCGGATGAACACATGCCGGTCAATATCGGCAATCCGGTCGAGATGACCGTGCTCGAATTTGCGCAGAGTATCAACCGCATCGTCGGGAACAAAGCAGGTCTCATCTTCGAAAAAAATGCCGACTTGGGGAATGACCCTCAGCGCCGCCAGCCCGATATCACCCGTGCCCGCGAAATCCTGGACTGGGAGCCGAAGATCAGCCTCGAGGAAGGCATCCACCAGACAATCCCGTATTTCAAGCAGAAACTGGGGCTGGCATGACCATCCTCATAGATCGTCAAGAACGAACGCGCTTCCTGCGTTTCATGGCTGTCGGCGTTGTCGGCGCAATCGTAGACTTTGGAGTGATGAACCTGCTCACCCGGCTGTTCGGCACTCCGCTGGTAGTCGCCGGAACGATCTCCTTCGTCTGCGCTGTCATCAGCAACTTCATTTGGAACCGCTACTGGACATATCCGGACTCCCGATCCCGTCCGATCATGCGGCAATTGGCAATGTTCTTCGCCGTTAATGTAGCTGGCGTCGCCATCCGCATCCCCATCCTATGGTTCCTTGAGCCACCCATGCTCCGGTTCTTTCAAAGTATGTCATTCCGGCTATCGTTGACGCCTGATTTCATGGCAAAGAATTTCACCCTGGCTCTTGCGGTCAGCGTGGTCATGCTGTGGAATTTCTTCGTCAACCGCTATTGGACGTATAATGATGTGGACGGATAGCAGCGACCTCCAGCCGCAACTAAAAAAAGATTCACCGCGAAGAAGCGAAGAGCGCGAAGGGAAATTAACCTTCGCGAAGGCCTATAGAACTTCGCGGCCTTCTTATCTTCGCGGTTCAATTAGATTCGCGCGTTCTGGGAGCGGTCATGAACAAAGGACAGCCCATTATCCCCATCTACACCTCACGCGGCGACGCCGAGGCGTTTTTAGCCTACCCACATCTCTTCAACTCGCAAGGCGAGTGGGTCGGCTTTGTGACCCCCGAACGCGAGGTCTATTCTGTGCTTGGTTTCTACGTTGGCTACCTCAATAATGACCCGCGCCTCTTGCGCAAACGCGTTCTCGAAGCCTCCAAGCCAAAGCTCACGCCACCGACCCACCCGCGCAATGTCTACCCGCCTGCCACATTCCCGCTCGCACCGTTGATGAGCGAACTTTATATAGATACGGTGGATGTTCTCCTCGAAGAGCCTGAACGCCTGCACACGGTTGATGCAGGGGATTTGCGGGAGGAACTGGACTAATGGCACTACCTCCCAAACCCATGCGCGCCTCACGCATCACCATCGCCCAAATGATGCAAGTGGAACAGGCCAACCTGCAAGGGAACGTGCACGGCGGTTGGATCATGAAACTGGTGGACGAAGCCGGCGCTCTGGCAGGTATGCGCCACGCCCAGCAGCGGGTGGTCACCGTGGCCATTGACCAGATGGTTTTCCGCCAGCCCATCCGCATCGGTGACCTGGTCATCTTGAACGCCGAGGTGACGTATACGGGGCGCACCTCAATGGAAGTCGAGGTACAGGTAGTGGCCGAAAACCCGATCACTGGTGAGCGGACGCACACCAATACAGCCTATCTGGTCTACGTGGCGCTGGGCGAGGACGGCAAGCCAGTGCCTGTGCCGCCGCTTCTCGCCGAGAACCCAGCCGAAAAAGCCCGTATGCAGGCTGCCAAAGGACGACAGGCGCGCAGGTTGGCGTAAAAGGAACATTACCGCTTTTCAAAAGGATCTCAATTGCTCCCGCAAACCCCATCCGAAGAAGAGGAATCCAAAGAGCGCGTGGCGCACCCCTTCCGCAGCCTGCGCGAACTGGTGGACTTCGTCTCCGGCAAAGCTGTCCCGCCGGTCAGCGCCGAGGAAGCCGGGCTGGCCGAGGCAATGCCCTTCCCGTTCTTGGCAATCGTCGGCCAGCGGGAGATGAAGCTGGCGCTCCTGCTGGGGCTGGTCAACCCGGCTGTGGGAGGAATCCTGCTGGTCGGTCCGCGCGGCACGGCCAAGACGACTGCCGTCCGCTCGCTATTGGATCTGCTGCCCAAAGTCGAGCGCAGCCTGTGTCACTACGGGTGCCTGCCCGAAGACATCGAAACGGGCGGACTGGAGGCGGTCTGCCCGGATTGCGCCAGGAAGTTCGCTGAGAGCCAACCGTTAACCGCGCCCGACCGCGTCCGCTTGATTGAGCTGCCGCTCAATGCCCGGCTGGAAGATGTGGTCGGCGGGATTGACCCTCTAAGTGCGGGGGCTGGCGAGCATGCTGCCATCCATGAACGGCTGCGCATCCGGCGCGGTATCCTGGCCCAGGCTGACCGCAACCTGCTCTACATTGACGAGATCAACCTGCTCGGCGACGACATCGTAGACGCTATCCTGGACGCAGCCGCCCAAGGCAGCTACACCGTCCGGCGTGGGCCTGTGTCCGCCACCTACCGCGCCCGCTTCGTGCTGATCGGCTCGATGAACCCGGAAGAGGGCAAGTTGCGTCCGCAGATCCTGGATCGCTTCGGCCTGCGCGTCATCGTAAAAGGGTTGGAGAAACCCGACGAGCGGCTGGAAGCCTACCGCCGAGTCCGCTCGTACCTGACCAGCCCGCGCCAGATGTCCGACGTTTACGCCGAAGAGATGTCCACCGCGGCAACCGAGATCCAAGCTGCCCGCCAGCGCCTTCAAAAAGTGGCACTGCCGGACAAGGTGGCAAAGCCTGGCATTAAACTGGTGCAAAAAATGGGCATTGACAGCCTGCGCGCCGAGATCGCCTGGTTCGAAGCAGCGCGCGCTAACGCGGCTGCGGATGGGCGCGAGGCGGTGGTACCAGAAGATTTGCAGACCGTCGCCCCGATGGCGCTGCGACTGAGGCGGTCGCAATTTATGACGGAATATTTCAGCAATCAGGAGGGGGAAGAAGAAGAGATGGAGAAGTTGCTGGGAACATTGGGAAAGAAACGAGAAATGAGCAAGAAGTAAAAAGGAAAAAATGTGCTAAAATTTAGTTGTCTTACGAAAGGTGATTACGATGACAACTGCCACCACTCAAGAACAATTTATCATAGATGCCAAAGGCAATAAAACGGGCATCATTCTTTCACTTTCCCGGTACGAAAAATTAATGGAGGATTTACACGACTTGGCAATCGTCGCCGAACGCCGGGAAGAGAAAGCAATTTCTCTCGAAGAAATGAAGCGCCGGTTGAAAGACGATGGCATCCTATAAAGTCATCATCAAGCCTTCGGTATACAAAGATTTGCGCATTCTGCCAAAAGCAACTGCGAGGCGCGTTATTCAAAACATTGAGAGTCTGCATGAAAACCCTAAACCCCGCCAGCCCATCAAATTGGCTGGAGCGGAGCATTTATATCGAATCCGCGTCAGCAATTATCGTATTATTACGAGATTGACCAGGAAATAGGGGAAATTACGGTAATCTATGTACGTCATCGACGGGATGTCTATCGAAGTGTATAAACAATATGCCATTCTTTCTGATCATTATCGAAAAAGCAAACAGTAACTACTCGGCTTACTCACCCGATCTACCCGGTTGCGTCACTATCGGTAAGACTCGCGAGGAAACTTTACAGAATATGCGTGAGGCTATCAAAATGCACATCCATGGCCTCATGGAAGATAATCTGCCTGTTCCTATTCCAGCCTCATCTGCGAAATACATCGCGGTTGCATAACACAGACTTCCGAAGTCAAGGAGACTTCGGAAGCCTGACTCTCGCCTTCACCCAACATGCTTACCCATCACGAACGCCTGCAAGCCTGTCTCGCCGACGACCCGGCACTCGACCGACCGCCGGTCGCCCTGTGGCGGCATTTCCCGGTGGACGACCAATCGCCGGAACGCCTGGCGGCTGCCACCGTGGATTTCCAACGCCGCTACGATTTCGACCTGGTCAAAGTCACACCGGCCTCGTCTTTTTGCCTGAAAGATTGGGGCGCGGAGGATGCCTGGGAAGGCAATCCCGAAGGGACGCGGCGCTATACCCGATGCTTGATCGAAAAGCCGCAGGATTGGGAACGCCTGCCCGTGCTTGACCCTTCCGCGCCGCATCTTTCCGGACAATTGGCCTGTTTGCGCCTCCTGCGCCGCGAACTCGGCCCGGACGTTCCCTTGCTCCAGACGGTTTTCAGTCCGCTGGCCCAGGCCAAGAACCTGGCTCTCGGGGAGAGATTGATCGTCCACCTCCGCCAGCAATCCGAAGCCGTGCTGAAGGGATTGCAAACCATCGCCGAGACGACGCGCCGCTTCGTCGCGGCTGCCATCGAAACCGGCATAGACGGCGTCTTCTACGCCGTCCAGCATGCCCAGGCAAGTTTGCTCACGCTTGATGAATACAAAACCTTCGGCCTTCCGTTCGACAAAATATCGCTCGAACCGGCGCAGGGTTTGTGGTGTAACATGCTCCACCTGCACGGCAAAGACATCTACTTCTCACTTCTTACTTCTTCCCTGTCTTTCCCCATCGTCAACTGGCACGACTGCGATACACCCCCGTCGCTGCGCGAGACTTCCGAAGTCTTGAAGACTTCGGAAGTCTTGAAGGCTGTCTGCGGGGGGATCAGCCAGAAGACCCTCGTTTTGGGAACGCCGGACGAGGTGCGGGGCGAAGCAGCGGAGGCCCTCGAGCAGACCCAAGGCCGTAGTTTCATCCTCGGCACCGGCTGTGTGATCCCGGTCATCGCTCCGCACGGGAATATTTTGGCGGCGCGATACAGTGTGGAGGAGGAGAACGTAATACTTAAAGCGTGAAACGTAATTTACGTCTTATGTTTTACTTTTTACTTCCTACTTTACAGCAATGAGCCTGAGAGTCATTTCTGGAACCGCCAAAGGCCGTCGGCTGAAATACGTCCCCGGCGATACGACCCGCCCGGTCACCGATATGGTGAAGCAGGCCCTGTTCAACATCCTGGCCGGGGACGTGGTGAACGCCGCCTGGTGGGATCTGTTCGGCGGCACGGGCGCGGTTGGGATCGAAGCCCTGAGCCGCAGCGCGGCCTTCGTCCGCTTCTCCGACTTGAACCGCCTCCCCATCGAGACCATCCAGGCCAATCTACAAACAACGGGCTTTGCCGAGCGCGCCGAAGTGCGGCGCGGCGACGCCTTTTCCATGCTGTCCGCCCCGCCTGACCGTCAATTCGATTATGTTTACATCGCTCCACCGCAATATAAGGAAATGTGGTCGAAGGCGCTGCTGGCACTGGATGCCAACCCCGGTTGGCTGAGCGAGGGGGCATGGGTGGTTGTCCAGATCCACCCGAAGGAATATCGGGGGCTGGAACTAGCAAACCTGGAAGAATTCGAGCAAAGAAAGTACGGAAGTACTTTGCTGGTATTCTACAGAAAATGATAAGATACGTTTGATGTGAAATGGCGTCTTTTGTCTTTGTTCCTCTACCACCAAGTCACGAAGGCACAAAATATGGATAAATATCTTCCATGCAGCATCGTACTCTCCATCTTGCTGACCGCGCTGGCCGTCATTGGTTGCTCCCTGCCGCTGACGCCCGCAAGCACCCCCACGGCAACCTTAACCCCAACGGCCACGGTCACCCCTACACCAACGGAGACCCCGACGGCCACGGTCACCCCTACACCGACGGAGACCCCAACCCCCGCCCTGCCAGAAGAAGTAAAGGCTGCGGTTTTATCTATGGGTTACACTCTGGAAGATCTTAAGTCTTTCTCTGCGGTTGGATTCAGCGAATACCCGATAGGCGGTATAAACTACAATGGTTTAGTGGGTAGTAGATCGGATGGGAGTCAAGAGCTTTTGGGGATAAAGTTTAACGAAACCACAGTGCGTCTGACCGAGAAAGATATTTTGGATTTAAACAGTGAGCTGGTCTGCGAGTTCGGAAACTGTTTTTACAAAGGGTTCTCAGGAACAGATACTCAACCAATGTATTTCATAGGTGTGATTGCCACTGGTATAATTCAGGATGTTTTATTCCAAGATCAAACCGGCGAAACTGTTGGTTTTGGCCAGAGTTTTTTGGTAGTTACCCGGGCTAGCGATGGCCAGCCGCGCTTAGTGGATATTCTTATACAGATAGTGAAACCTGATAATCCTCAAATAAATATCCTTGATCGCGACATGGCTGGATTAGCTGGTAGGTTGTATACAAACAAAGCATATACCCCTGAAGAGATGGCGGAAATTCTCTCAAGAGGAAAACAATATACTTTTGGAGTCTTTTTGGAGCCGAAGCGGTCCACCCAGTATCTTGGACAAAATTTTGTTATTGATTTTCTTTATAATCAACCAGGGTATTTGGAAACATTGGAGGTCTTTATTGAAAGCGGCGGTCAATCGGTCCCCCCCATAAAACTTTTGATTATTTATTATATTGGAGTCCAAAAAAGATAAGTGACCTACAAGTTCGCCACCATGACCATCCCCACGCTGCAATCACTTCCACGGCGCGGTAATGATGGTGTTGTTCTCGTCTGCGGCATGTCCGAGGTAAGTCAGCCCCCAGGCTTCTTCGATCGTCTTGAGCAAAGAATAATGTGTGTACGGCGTGTCATCTTGAAAGCCGTTTCTCGCTAAGGGGGAGATCAATACGGTGGCGACGCGACCGCCAGCTTCAGCGGGAAGCCCGCAGCAGGAGTGATTGCCCTGCCCCTCGTCCCAGGTGAGGACAATGAGATAGGGTTCCGTATCGGCCTTGGGATCGAGAACGGCCATCAATTTCGGGACCCAATATCCCAGCCAGGCGTCCGCAATCGGCAGGTCGCAATCGTGGGCGTTGTTGCACTGGTTCGGGACGATGAAGACGAAGTCGGGCAGCGATCCGCCCGCCAGATCGGTTTCGAGTTCGGTCAACGGCACTACGGTGCGCGGACAGCGTTCCTCGTCCAGGCGGATGGGGTCGAAGTAGATGAACGGATTGTGTTTCTGGACGTAAATGTCGGTATCCCCCACGTAGCACGGACGCGGCATGTCCTCGAAGTAGCCTTTCCACGTCCGCCCGCTGGCCTCGATCTGGTCAGGCAGGCTGGGGGCATTGACGAAGCAATCCGAACAGGTGCGGTCTATCCCGAAAGTGTCGCCGCCCATCAGAGCGATGTAATTGGGCAAGCTGGGATGGGTGATGGCATAGTACTGGGTGAGCAAAGTATATTCCCCTGCCCAGCGGTTGTAATTGGGCATTTGATTGTTGCCGATGACAAAGCCAAACTCGCGGTTCTCGAAAACGAGGATGATGACGTGGGCGAAATTGGGTATAAGCGGGCGGGGCGTGGCAGTGGGCGTGGGTGTGGGGGAGGGGGCGATCGTGGGCGTCGGTGTGTTCGTGGCAGTTGGAGAGGGTGTCAGACTGGCGGTTGGTGAGGGTGAAGCAATCGAAGTCTGTACAGGCAGGCAAGCCGCGAGAAGAATAGCGACAAATAGACAGAAGGTGAAATGCAAGCGCGGCATAAGGTTTCTCCAATCTATTCGCGGCATTCGCCCATTAGAGACATTCGCGTTCTGTCCTCGCGGCCGTGGATACCGCATGACGTAGTAAAGCCCTTGAAGTTCCTAAGTTAGGGCTTGCTTAATTTAACTCTTGTTGTATCATAAGTATAGATCATTGTACACTCTTTCATTCAGGAGGATCTTCGCATGCAACTCACCACCCTCAAAATCGAAAAACCCGAAGCGGTCAACTTCATCCTCGGCCAGACGCACTTCATCAAGAGTGTGGAAGACATCCACGAGGCGCTGGTCACTGCCGTGCCAGGGATAAAATTCGGGCTGGCATTTTGCGAGGCCTCCGGCGTGTGCCTGGTGCGTTGGACAGGCACGGATGAGGCGATGATCGAACTGGCGAAGAAGAACGCCCAAGCCATCGGCGCAGGGCACAGTTTCATCGTCTTTCTCGCCGAGGGTTTTTACCCGATCAATGTGCTGAACGCGCTCAAGATGGTGCCAGAGGTTTGCAGCATATTCTGCGCCACCGCCAACCCGACCGAGGTTATCGTCGCCGAAACAGAGCAGGGTCGCGGCATTTTGGGTGTGATAGACGGCTCGTCGCCCAAAGGCATCGAAGACGAAGGCGGCATAACCTGGCGAAAGGGCTTCCTGCGCAAGATCGGATACAAATTATGACCACCAGCCGCGCGCCGAGTAAGATTGTCCAATGCGCCTTTCCCGGAAATTCTCCCTAATTTGCGAACTTTACGACTAAGTTTTTTTTATCGTCATAACACGAGTGCGCCGAGAAGGGTGGATCACCGCGCTTCATTTGCCGGATGTGTTCCAGCAAAACGGGCAAATCCTCCACACCAGGCAGGTTTGACACATTGGCAAAGGGGATCCACTCCAATGCCCCTTCTGAGGAAGGGTTAGGCTCACCCTGCGGACACTCACCGGTAAACACGAAAATGCCGATGCCAGGATTCTCGCCCGTCTCGACCACCACCGTTCCGCACAGCCACAAGTCAGTGGTGAGACCTGTCTCCTCGCGCAGCTCACGCCTGGCGGCCGAGAGCACCTCCTCGCCGCGCTCGACGTGTCCGCCCACGCCGTTGTATTTGTTCGCCCACAGACGCTTGTTGGGCGCGCCCTTGATCAGCAGGACAGATTCCCCGCGCCTGAGAAAGATCAAGGTGCGGGGAATGAGCATATAACGGTCGCGGCTGACGCCTTGTTCGGAAGCAGGCATGATGATATACGATTTATGATTTACGATTGGCGATTGACAATTTGCGATTTACGAATTTCGTCAGTCGGCCAAATCCGATAACGATTCCTCGCCGGCCGCTTCGCCCAGGTAATCTTTCAGAGCCGGACGAACGGCAACCGGTCTGACGTACTTCTCGACCACCTGGCGCGTTCCAGCCAGCCCGAATACCTTGAACAGCCTGGCGAATTGCTCCTCCCAGGCCGAAACCAGATCTTCCTTGACCGAGGCGGGCAAAGCGTACATCTGAGGTTTGAAGGCACCCAGGGCGTTCTTGCGCGTTTTATAGTAGAACTGCTCGTCGGTCATACCCGGCTTACGCTCGGAGGCAGAATTGGCATCCAGCCAGGCATACATTTCCTTGCGCAGGCTTTCCGGGATGCGGTCGTAGAACATGTTCATGAAGTTGGTCGCCAGGTGGACTTCCGTGGCCTCATATTCCATAAATTTGCCAAAGGCATCCTCCGGCAGCGTGGATGCACCGTGCTGCACCGTCCCGGCCAGGCCATAAGCTGAACGGGCCAAGCGGCTCAAGTCACGGAGCGTATCGAAGTCCACGCTTACTTTGGCAATCGTGCCGTCCGGCAGTACGACGCCGCCATGCGAGGTACCCGTCTGGATGCTGACCTTGCTCAGGCCAGGCGCGCCAGGCGCACGCGCAGCCAGCGCGGCCAGGTAGCCATCCAAGTAAGCGCGCAGCTCTTCTTCTGTCGAATTCTTGCCGCCCACCTCGCCAATCTCACCGCCGATCGAAATGGTAACGCCCTTTGGCTCGAGTGCGCGGATTAAGGCCGAGAACATGGCTGACAGCTCGACATTCGCCACTTGCTGCTCCGGTACGCTTGGCTTGCTGATTTCCACCAGCGTAGAAGTATCCACGTCAATGTTGAAGAAACCAGCCGCGATGGCCTCGCGGGTCAAGTCTTTCAATACGCCAAGTTCAACTTCAGCATCGGAGGCATAGCGTTTGGCCGATACCTGGAAATGGTCGCCTTGAATGAAGACCGGTCCTCGATAACCCTCGGCAATGGCCGCCGCCAGGATGTTGGTGGCATACTCCGTTGGACGCTGGGCAGAGTAGCCGATCTCGGAACGTGCGATCTCGAAGATGAAAGCTGCGGCGTCCATCTTCTTTGCCTGACGGAAGACCGCTCGCGCCGCGTCGAACGACAACACGCGCAGGTTGATGGCCGGGACAGTAAAGGTGAAAGGGACTTCGCCGCGGCCGCGCGCCATGTATAGTTCATGGATCGAAGCCGGCAAGATGCCCAGATAGAGGGCGGCGGCGCGTGTCAGGAAGCGCACCCAACCCTGGCGCGGACCAGTCTCCAGCACGGAGACTTCCACCCAGCGGTGGATCGTCTTTCGCAGGCGCGCCGCGTTTGTCACGGTAACCTTTTCACCTTCCACGCGCACGCTGTTTTCTGTTAGTTTCAAGAGATCGTTTAGTACACTGGTCATATTAAAGCTCCTTATAAGTAACAACTTTACGTAACCGCCCAGCCTTAAAGGAGTCCAACGTCACCTGACGTTGGAAATGGCTTGCAAGCATTGAACCGAGGTTGGAGACTTCGGACTCCACCCAAAACGCTGGTTCTTGCAATCCTGGGCAGATACAACTTTTCTACAATGGTCACGTAAATAAAGTTGGCAATATTAGAATCGCTTGATTATAACTGCAATCTCAGGCTATAATGTAAGCGGCAACCAAAAAGCGATAATCATTCCTACATCAAATGGAGGTAAAATGAGCGACCTTTTCGAAACCGTCAAGGGACAACAAGATATCTTCAAGAAACTGTTGAGCTACGTGCCTGGATTCAACGGCTATGTCGAACGCACCAACCGGCGCGCGGCCGATAAACTGCTGCGCGACCAAGTTGCGCTGCGTTACACCGAACTCGCCGGCCGCGCCTCCTCCCTGCAAAAGGACATCGCCGGGGCAAGCCAGCTCGATCTCCTGGATGAGGTCGACTCCGCCGCCCTGAAGCTGCGCACTTTCAGCGACCGGATCAAGACCGCCTCCTACGGCTATTCCGGTTTCTTCGATGCGGTCAAGATCAACGAGAAAGAACTAGCCCAGATCTACGCCTTCGACGCGGCATTCTTCGACCTGGCCGGCCAGATCAACAGCGGCCTCGATACGGTGGAGGCCTCTATCGGCGGCGAGGGCCTTAAGGCCGCCATCCGCAACGTGGACACGCTGGCGCGCCAGGTCATCGAAACGTACGACCGCCGCTACCAGGTTATCACTGGCAGCGCCGGGCAGTAAAAAGATACTCACCACATAAGGCACAAAGAGCACCCTGGCTTAGCCCGTCAGGGCAGGCGAAGATTCTCTTTGTAGACACAAAGGGATTTGTTTGCGCCCTTTGTGTCCTTTGCCCCCGTTTCTTGGGGGTTTGTGGTTTAATTGAGCTATGTGGAACGAATACATCTCTGCTTCTTCGATTGACGACGTGCTGCGCATCCTGGCAGGGCATAGCGAACGCGCCCGCGTCGTGGCTGGGGCGACCGACCTGATGCTCGAACTGGAACGCGGCCTCCGCCCAGGAATCGAGACTCTCATTGACGTTACCCGCATCCCGGACTTGGATAACATCACGCTGGACGAGGGGGATATCCTCCACCTTGGGCCGCTGGTGACGCACAACCACTGCGTGGCTTCCAAACTCTTGCGCGAACGCGCCTATCCCCTGGCGCGCGCTGCCTGGGAAGTTGGCGCGCCGCAGATCCGCAACCGGGGGACGGTGGCGGGCAACCTCATTACCGCCAGCCCCGCCAACGACACGATCACGCCGCTGATGGCGCTGGGAGCATGGGTGACGCTCAAGTCGTCGAGCGGGGAGCGCAAGGTGCTGTTGAGCGATTTTTACACGGGTGTGCGGAAAACGGTCATGCGCCCGGATGAGATGCTGGTGGACATTGCCTTCCCAGCCATGAAGGAAAACCAGCGCGGGGCTTTCATGAAACTGGCCCTGCGCCGCGCCCAAGCCATTTCGGTCGTCAACGTGGCGCTCGTCTTGACCCTCGACCTGCTGCGCGTTAGATCGGCCGTCATCACGCTGGGCGCGGTCGCGCCGACCATCATCCGCGCGCCGGAAGCCGAGACCTACCTGGCTGGCAAAGAGTTGACCGCCGAGGTCATCGCTCAGGCGGCCGAATTGGCAGCCAAAGCCGCCCACCCGATTGACGACATCCGCGGCTCGGCCGCTTACCGTCGCGAGATGGTGCGCGTGCTGACACTGCGCGGGCTGCGCGGCAGCGCGGATGGTCAGACTCGCGCCGAGCCTGGTCGAGGCGAGCAGGCCGGGTTCCCGTCCGATCCGGTGATGCTGTGGGGAAAAACGTCACACGTTGGCACGTCACATGTTGACACGTCACACGTCACCCGTCACACGTCAGTCATCCAAACAAAGATCAACGGCAAAGCTTACACGTTCACGCGCGGACAGGACAAGAGCCTGCTGCGCTTGCTGCGCGAAGAGGCCGGGCTGACCGGTACGAAGGAGGGCTGCGCAGAGGGCGAGTGCGGAGCGTGTACGGTGTTCCTGGACGGCAAAGCGGTGATGGCCTGCCTGGTGCCTGCGCCGCGCGCCCACAGCGCGGAGATCGTGACGGTGGAAGGGTTGGCGGATACTCTCACGCCTAGCCCCTCTCCCACCCTTCGACTTCGCTCCCTGGCCTGGCCGCCAGGGCAGGCAGGGCAAGTGGGGAGAGGGGGACGGTTGCACCCGGTGCAGGAGGCATTCATCCAGGATGGCGCGGTGCAGTGCGGGTACTGCACGCCTGGATTCTTGATGTCGGCGGCAAAACTACTGGAAGAAAAACCGCATCCGACACGAGGCGAGATCGCGCAGGCGATCACCGGCAACTTATGCCGTTGCACAGGTTATTACAAAATCGTGAAAGCAATCGAGGACGCGAGCGTAGGAGCGGAGTGATCTCGCCCTTACAAGAGGATCGGTATGGGAAAATACGCAAGATACACACGTCAACTTCCCCCGCGCTCACGCGAGGCTCATCCAATCTGGCGCGGCATTGGCTGCATCTTGATCTTGATCGTCCCGCTGTTATCCTTTGCGGGTGCAGCCCTGTCGGTGAATTACGGCATCAGCCAGGGATGGCCGATCCCGCCTGAATGGCTTGGGTATATAAAATTTCCCGACTGGGTGTGGAAAATCCAGTTCCTGTCGAACATTGCCGGGCCGATTGCGAGCTATAACAACCTGAAAGCCGTTCTGGCATTCTTCGTTGTAATTTTAGTGCTGCTCATGGGCGTCTACTCGACCCTCTATGCCATTATCTATCGAGGCCTGGGGCCGCCGCGCTATTCCTCCGTTGACGCCCCGCCATCGGGGCGTAGAACGAAGAAGTATAAGAGATAAGGTAAATGAGGACAAAATCTGCTATCGGCCAATCCATCCCCCGCATTGACGCGCGCGACAAGGTCACAGGTGCGGCGCTCTACTCCGGCGACCTCACGATGCCGGGCATGCTGCACATGAAAATCCTGTTCGCCGGGCGGCCGCACGCGCGCGTGGTGAGCATTAACACCTCCAAAGCCGAGGCGTTTCCCGGCGTAGAAGCTATTTTCACGGCCAAAGACGTGCCGGTTAACGAGTATGGCCTGCAGAAGCCGGACCAGCCTGTGCTGTGTGGGCCGGACCTCGCCCCCCTCTGTCCCCCCATTTCGAAGTGCGGAAATGGGGGGAGGAAAGGGGGGCAGATCGAGGGTCGCGACATCGTCCGCTTTGTCGGCGACCAGGTGGCTGTGGTTGTTTCTAAGACGGAGAAGGCAGCCGAGGCAGCCAGTAGGCTCATCGTGGTCGAATACGAGGATTTGCCGGTCATCACGGATGCAGTAGCCGCCATGCAGCCTGGCGCGCCGCTGGTTCACCCGGAATTAGGCGATTCCAACGTCTGCGTGCATGACAGGATACGCAAAGGGGATGTCGAAGCGGGTTTCGCCAAAGCGGACGTGATCGTGGAAAGCGAGTACTTCACGCCGGTACAGGAACACGCCTACCTGCAACCCGAGGCCGGCTTGGCGTACATTGACAAAGAGGGACGCATTACCGTCAAAGCGGGTGGCCAATGGACCCACACTGACCGCGCCCAGATCGCCCATGCGCTCGGCCTGCCGGACGAGCAGGTGCGCGTCATCTACCCGGCCATCGGCGGCGCGTTCGGCGGAAGGGAGGATATGTCCGTGCAGATCGTGCTGGGGCTGGCAGCCTGGAAGCTGAAGCGTCCGGTCAGGATCATCTGGAGCCGGAGGGAATCCATCCTCGGACACGGCAAGCGCCATCCCATGCGGTTGCGCGCCAAATGGGGTGTGACCAATGATGGCAAGCTGGTCGCCGCCGAGTCGGAGATCATCGCCGACGCCGGGGCGTACATGTACACGACGAACAAGGTGCTTGGCAATTCGACCATCACATCCAGCGGGCCATACTTCATTCCCAACGTCAAGACCGACGTTTACGGCGTGTACACGAACAACATCCCTTCGGCCGCTTTCCGCGGCTTCGGCGCGCCGCAGGCGCTCTTTATGGCAGAAATGCAGATGAGCATGCTGGCCGAGAAGCTTGGCATGGATCCGGTCGAGTTCCGCCTCCGCAACGCGCTAAGGGATGGCGACACACTAAATGTAGGCACGCCGGTTCCAGGTCCGGTCAGCGTCGTGCAGGTCATCGAGGCGGCGCGTGACCGTTTCGGCTGGTCGGTCACGCGTCCCACGCCCGCCCCGAGCGCAGTCGAGGGGTCACACGCCCGCTCCGAGCACAGTCGAGGGGTCATATGTCACCCGTCAATCGTTCACGGGCGCGGCTTCGCCTGCGGATTCAAGAACGTGGGCTTCAGCTTTGGCTATCAGGAAAATTCCTGGGCGCGGGTTGAGTTGCTTGGAAAGGACGCGATCGAACGCGCAGTCGCCTGGCACGCCGGCGCGGAGGTCGGTCAGGGCGCCCACACGGTGATGGTTCAGAT